>Ga0082207_1000037_pt1 | contig 90125 bp, 74 predicted proteins | sample LakMenEpi10Aug09_FD_71540 | JGI IMG/M metagenome (GOLD analysis project Ga0082207, IMG submission 71540) | reverse complement strand
CTATAGCAATCCTATTTGAGTTGTGTTTAAAATCCCTGATCAAAAGGGAACACCGGAACAGCCCCCCCAAACCCCCCGTGCACGGGGGGCTAGGGGGGGGAGGGATCTAGGGTAATACTTCTGGCCGTTTCATATCAGTATTGAAATGTTACAACCTATTTAGGATTGCTATAGCAAAATAGCTTATAGTTATAAGTTATCTGAATTTTAGAACGTTATGCAACACGTTAAATATTCGTCGATTATTCATGCCCCTGTAGAAGTAGTTTGGGAGTTTCATACCCGCCCCGATATTTTGCAAGTGTTAACTCCCCCTTGGCAACCTGTAGAAATTCTGCGACGGGAAGGAGGATTAGAAATAGGGGCAATGTCTGAATTTCGGATAGGATTAGGGTTGTTTTCCGTGCCATGGCTTGCGGTTCATACTGAATATAAACTATATCAGTTATTTACCGATGAACAACAGGAAGGAATACTGGAAAGTTGGGTGCATCGACATCAATTTGTGGCGGAAAATGGTCACACCCGTCTAACGGATGCGATCGCATTTTCCCTACCCGGTGGAGTCTTAGCAGAACAAATATTACAAAGTTGGGTTAATAGTCGTTTACAAGATATGTTTCATTATCGTCATCAAGTCACAAAAAAGGAATGTGAAACCTGAATCAGTCATCAGTCATCAGTTACCAGTTATCAGTTATCAGTTATTAGTTATCAGTTATCAGTTATTAGTTGATTGACAACCCATAATCCATTACCAATTCGTAATTCGTAATTAGAATTACTATTTTTGTTGAACCGGTTTGACTAAATAGTCAGAGGAAATCGGTTCTGCTTTTTTTTGATAGACTAACCCTTGGTAAATCATCGAGGTAACTTCCCCATAAGTCGCCGATTGGTTGGGATTTAAGGTATTTTTATCAGGATAATTAACCACTAATCCGGCTTCTGTTGCTGCTGCAACACCTTCAATTGCCCAAGGCGGAATTTGATCCGCATCCTTAAATATTTTTAGGGTTTCTTGGGAATTAGTCGCAGGTTTTAAGCCTAGCCCACTCGCTAAAGCCACTAAAACTTGAACCCGAGGAATCGACTGTTGGGGTTTAAATATATCCTGGGGATATCCCGCCAAAAAACCCGATTGATTAGCCGATTTCAGATCGGATTTATTCGCAGAGTTTTGAGGAATATCTTTAAATTGAATAGCAGGTTGTTTAGGTTGAGGATTAAACGCTTTTTGTAGTTCAGTTGCAAATTGTTCCCGGGTAATTTTTTCATCGGGTTTAAACTGTTTTTGATCCGATTGAACAGCCCGATTTTGATTAGCAAAATACAGGATAAATGGAGTCGCCCAATAGGATTCGGTCGTTGTGGAAGATGGGACAACGGCAGAAGGTAAAGGGGTTGTACAAATATTTCCTGTCGTGGGTTGAACCGAACAAGCGGTTTTTGTTGAAGTTTTGTTCTGGGACTGAGTGCCTGGGATAATTTGGGGTTTGAGGGCGGGCTGAATCGGTTTCTGTGCCGGAGTTACAAAGACTAATCCCAAAATAGCTGATTGAGGTTGTTTCACCTGTGGTGTCGGTGAAATGGGGGTTGTTATTGCTGGGGTGGGAGTTTCCCAGAGAGGGGAAACCCCATCGGGAGGGGAATCTTTTGGGATTTTGGCGACACCTGGATTGGTTGAAGGGATTAGGGTTGTGGGGGAGGTTAAATTGGGGTTGAAAACTAATTTTCGGTTGGATTGACTTAAAACCCAATATAAAATTGTCCCAATTGTGGCCAGGGCGACAACAATGGCGATGATCTCATCTAGGGGGAGATTAGACCGAGGATTGGGGGGATAGGATTGTGACATGGATTCGGTGGCTAAATTAATTTCGGAATAATAAAGCACCCCTTAATTGGGATGAAGGAGTGCCTTTCAAATAGACAAAAAACGAGGGGAATTTAGGGGATAAAATCCACCTCGTTTTAACAAGTCCAAAGACTAATTGATAACTCGCAATCCGGCGGATTCTGGGTTATATCCTTCCATTTCTACGGGTACGGATTTAACGTTCCAGATTTCGTTACAATATTCGCCGATGGTGCGATCGCTTGAGAATTTACCCATCCGCAGGGCATTGAGAATCGACATTCTCGTCCATTTTTTGGAATCTTGAAATGCCACACTAACTTCCCGTTGACAATCAATATAGGATTGATAATCAGCAAAAAGCATATATTCATCGTGGTACATCAAGGAATCTACCAAGGGTTTAAACATTTCCTGATTACCATGGGAGAAATAACCGGAGGAGATTCGATCAATCACGGCTTTTAATTCCGGGTTATTATTATAGTAATCGCTGGGTTTATAGCCCTTTAATTTCAAATTATAAACTTCTTCTGCGGTTAATCCAAACAGGAAGAAATTCTCAAACCCGGCTTCTTCACGGATTTCAATATTTGCCCCATCCAGAGTTCCAATAGTTAAGGAACCATTCATGGCAAATTTCATGTTTCCAGTTCCAGAGGCTTCTTTTCCAGCCGTAGAAATTTGTTCGGATAAATCCGCCGCCGGATAGATGCGTTGACCCAAAGAAGCGTTAAAGTTCGCCAAAAATACCACTTTTAAGCGTCCCCGGACATCGGGATCTTTATTAACAACTTCCGCAACGGCATTAATCAATTTAATGATTAATTTTGCCATGAAATAACCGGGGGCTGCCTTTCCTCCAAAGATAAAAGTCCGAGGACAAATATGGGTATTGGGGTTCTGTTTGATCCGGTTATACAGGGTGATAATATGCAGCACATCCAGATGTTGACGTTTGTATTCGTGAATCCGTTTCACCTGAATATCAAAAATAGAATGGGGGTCAGCTTCAATCCCATTAAATTTCCAGATATAATCGGCTAACAGTTTCTTGTTGTACAGTTTAATTTGATGCCATTGTTCGCAGAATTCGGGATCATCAACGTAGGCCTCTAATTGACGCAGTTTGTCTAAATCTTTCAGCCAACCGTCCCCAATTTTAGAACTATAAAATTCGGACAAGGTGGGATTACTTAATAAAATCCACCGTCGAGGGGTGACACCATTAGTTTTATTGAAAAACTTCTCTGGCCAGAGTTTATAGAAATCCCGCAGGGTATCTTGTTTCAACAATTCCGTATGTAGGGCGGCGACGCCATTGACCGCATGACTACCGACGCAGGCTAAATGAGCCATGCGGACGTATTTTTCTCCGCTTTCTTCAATCAGAGATAACCGTCCAATTAAGTCATTATCCCCAGGATACCAACGGCGCACATCTTCAATGAAACGGCGGTTAATTTCATAGATGACTTGCAAATGACGGGGTAACAAATACTCAAACAAACCCACAGACCATTTTTCTAGGGCTTCGGGTAACAGAGTATGGTTGGTATAGGCAAAGGTTTTTTGGGTGACTCGCCAGGCGGAATCCCAATCAATGCCATATTCATCCAACAATAATCGCATTAATTCCGCGATCGCAATCGCCGGGTGGGTGTCATTCAACTGAATAGCAGCAGTTTCATTCAGGTTAGAAAGACTGCTGTTGTGCTTGAGATGGCGTTTGATAATATCGCGCAGAGAACAAGCCACAAAGAAATATTGTTGTTCCAGGCGCAATTGTTTACCCTGGGGGGTGTTGTCATTGGGATATAGAACTTTAGAGATGGTTTCCGATCGCATTTTATCGGCGACCGCCCCGTCATAATTTCCGGCGTTGAAGGCGTCAAAGTTAAAAGCGTCACTAGCTTCGGCTTTCCACAGTCGCAGGGGGTTGACGGTATTGGTATCATAGCCGGGAACGGGCGTATCGTAGGGAATCCCAATCACGGTTTTAGCCGGAATCCAACGAATTCGTTCCCGGCCTTTTTCGTCGTGATAAGTTTCGGTATGACCCCCAAAGTTAACATCAATGGCCTGGTCAGGGCGGGGAATTTCCCAAGGATTACCAAATCTTAACCATTTATCGGGGATTTCAGCCTGCCAGCCATCCTGCATAATTTGGTGAAAAATCCCAAACTCATAACGAATTCCGTAGCCCACGGCGGGAATTTCCAAGGTAGCCAGGGAGTCGAGGAAACAGGCGGCTAATCGTCCTAAACCCCCATTTCCTAAGCCGGGATCGGGTTCTTGTTCGAGGAGTTCATCTAAATCCAGTCCCGATTCTTCCACGGCCTGACGGATGCGATCATACAGGTGGAGGTTAATTAAACTGTTCCCCAGGTGTCGCCCCATCAGGAATTCGGCCGATAGGTAGTAAACGATTTTGACGTTATTGTCATCGTAGGTTTTAAAGGTTTTCAACCAACGGCTTAACAGGCGATCGCGCAGGGTATAGGCCAAGGCCATATAAAAATCTTCCTTGGAGGCAATGGCTTCATATTTGCCAAGCTCATAGAATAGATTATCGGCAAACGCCCGTTTCAGGGTTTCCACACTGGTTCCAGTCCGATCATCCTCAATTTGGATGGGACATTCATTAACAGGAATTAACGGTTCAGTCATTTATTCTCCTTTCGTGGGCATCAATCAATGTTAAAGGATTATCCAGTTAATAGAATACAGACTCGCGCTGAGTTCGTGATGTTGTATTCATGATGGTTTGCTGATATTTCCCCTCTGGATGTTTCTAATAGCGGAAAACTTATTGAGAACTTAGGGTTGATCAAGTTGGGACATACTTTAGCCTGTTTCTCTTGGCTAGATCATCCCCCTGGGGAAATCCTGACATTGGGGGATAGTCCCAGAATATCAATATTTGTATAGGTATTTGTATAAGTGTTGAATTCAATATATACTGGTAATGGAATTACTGTACTCAGGGAGATCCATGGGTTAGTTCTGCTGTTTTCGACCTGCTACTCAACAACCACACATCTTTCAACTAGATTTCTAATCTTGTCTTCCTTGTTACCAATGGACAATTTTTAGGAATCACACTACTGGATTTTTTTAATTAATTTCTGCTGCGTACTGTTTAGGCATAACTGACAAAAGCAACGGAAGCATTTGTGATGCCCGTTTTTTGTGTTTTTTTTCACTTGAATGGAGACGATAAAATTATGTTGACTTTTGTGTTGTCTTGTGTTGTCAATGGGACTGTTTTTTTACCTGAATATTCTCGAATGATCACCAATATTGGGAGTAATTCTATGGTTGAAATAGCTGTTTCTCCCCAATCATTAATAGTTCTAGCTCAAGTTCGCAAACATGGCGAGGATGATCCGATTGTTCCTCCGAATTAAATATAGCAACCGCGATTAGTTATTAAGATAATATATAGGCTGTCATTCGGTGCCCACGCACCGAATCCCTGTCCTAATTGTGATGGCGACGGCTATAATATTTGTGAGCTAAACTGTTGAGCATCTAAATCTGAATTCTATGAGCGAAAGAACACTATTTGATAAAGTATGGGAGTTGCATACCGTTGGAACCCTATCATCAGGACAAACTCAACTTTTTATTGGTTTGCACCTGATTCATGAAGTCACCAGTCCCCAGGCGTTTGCCATGTTGCGCGATCGCCATCTCAAAGTCCTGTATCCTGAACGCACAGTCGCCACAGTAGATCATATCGTTCCTACGGATAACCAGGCTCGTCCATTTGTGGATACCTTAGCGGAAGAAATGATGCAGTCCCTAGAACAAAGCTGCAAAACACACAATATCCGTTTTTATAATATTGGTTCTGGGAATCAAGGGATTGTTCACGTGATCGCACCGGAACAGGGGTTAACTCAACCCGGGATGACCATTGCTTGCGGAGACTCCCACACCTCCACCCATGGGGCATTTGGAGCGATCGCCTTTGGCATCGGGACATCTCAAGTGCGGGATGTGCTGGCGTCTCAAACCCTAGCGTTAGAGAAACTGAAAGTGCGCCGGATTGAGGTAAATGGGGAACTAGCCCCTGGAGTATACGCAAAGGACGTGGTGCTCCATATTATCCGAACATTGGGGGTAAAAGGGGGCGTAGGTTACGCCTATGAATTCGCTGGAAGTACCCTTGAGGGGATGTCCATGGAAGAACGGATGACGATCTGTAATATGTCCATTGAAGGGGGTGCTCGATGTGGCTATGTGAATCCCGATCAGGTGACTTACGACTATTTACAAGGTCGGGATTTTGCCCCCAAAGGGGAGGACTGGGAAAAAGCGGTGGCTGGGTGGAATAATATCCGTAGTAGTACGGATGCAGTCTATGATGATGTAGTCAAATTTAATGCCGCCGAGATTGCTCCCACCGTAACTTGGGGGATTACCCCGGGACAGGGTATCGCCGTTAATGAGTTGATTCCGACTTTAGAGCAGATTACCGAAACTGATCGGGAAGTTGCAAAAGAAGCCTATCAATATATGGAGTTTACCCCCGGAACCCCAATTCAAGGGACAAAAGTAGACGTCTGCTTTATTGGTAGTTGTACCAATGGCCGCCTCAGTGACCTGCGCGAAGCTGCTAAATTTGCCCAGGGTCGGAAGGTCGCCAATGGGGTGAAAGCCTTTGTAGTTGCTGGTTCAGAACGGGTGAAGGTTGCAGCCGAAGCCGAAGGGCTCGATAAAATCTTTGAAGCGGCGGGGTTTGAATGGCGCGAAGCCGGGTGTTCGATGTGTTTGGCGATGAACCCCGATAAATTACAGGGAAATCAACTGAGTGCATCTTCCTCTAACCGCAACTTTAAAGGTCGTCAGGGTTCGGCCCAAGGACGCACATTGTTAATGAGTCCGGTAATGGTGGTGGCTGCTGCGGTCAACGGGGTAATTACGGATGTGCGGGAGTGGTTATAAGCACACTTCATCCCCTGAGTAAGCCAGGGCTATTTCGTTGTCGGTTAAGACGGGGAAAAGATAGGGAGATGGAGTGAATTCATCAAAATTTTAATTGATCAACATTGACTATAAAATGGTGATCAATTCTTCACACAAACTAAAAGATTTCAACCATGAGCAAAATTAAAAGTATTTCAGGAAAAGGGATTCCTTTAGTTGGGAATGATATTGATACCGATCGGATTATTCCAGCGCGGTTTTTACGGTGTGTTACCTTTGATGGATTAGGGGAACAGGTCTTTGCCGATGATCGCCAACAAATGCAGGGAAAACATACCTTTGATTTACCCGAATATCAAGGAGCCAATCTATTAGTTGTTAATGCGAATTTCGGTTGTGGTTCATCCCGAGAACACGCGCCACAAGCTATCAATAAATGGGGGATTCAAGGGATTATTGGTGAAAGTTTTGCCGAGATATTCTTGGGCAATTGTGTCTCAATTGGGATTCCCTGTGTCACCGCAGAACCAGAGGATATCAAGACGATTCAAGAGGCGTTAAAAGTTAATCCTAAAGTGGCTATTAACCTAGATTTAGAATCAATGAAAGTCTATTGTGGAGATTTAACTATTGATGTAAATATGAATGCAGGTTCTCGTCAATCTTTTATCACCGGAATGTGGGATAGTTGCGGACAGTTAATTGCGAATGTTGCGGAAATTCGAGAAACAGCTACAAAATTACCCTATCTGAATTGGGTCAGTTAAATCCCAAAAAGGGCACGGAAAGGGTTGAATTAGAAGAAAATCTACAACCCCAAGGATCTAAACCGATTAGTTTAAAGCGTCTTCCAAATTAAACGGGATTGATATTAATTTAATTTCGTCTAATCAGTTTCAATTTATTTCTGTATAATAAGAAACTGTATTCGATATAAATTATGTATCTATTCTCGTTCCAAGATTAAATTCATTGCCTTTTTTATAATCTCCTCTCGTTGGACTAATTGACTTAATCCTTCTGCTTCATATTTACCTTCAAAAGCTTCGAGTGCTGCTTTTTCCAATGCCAAATCATAAGCATCTTCCAGGGTTGTTACTAATTCTGTATCAGTCATATAGGTTCCTTTTGCTTTTTCACGAGAATTAGTGCGTTGAATTTGCTTGACAGAATTGCGAATAGAAAGATTCCAAAACCTAGTTGTGCGGTTTTCAGCAGATTGCTTAATCAGGTGCAGAAGCAAAATAATCCCATAGCTAAATATTTTATTCAGTTTATCAGATTTGCTCATTTCTTCTAATTCTTCTACAATTAACAAAGCTTCTGTTATATTGCCTTGGTGCAGGAGTTCTTTGATGGTAAGTAATTCTTCCATATTCGTTATTTTTGCAGTGGTGCTGGTCATTAATTATATGTGATTACTTATGATCCGCAATGACTTATCATCCCGTAATTATTGTAGATAGTGGAATTCTAGTAGCTTACTACAGTGTCAAAGATCGCTATCATCAATTGCTATTTCTGAACGGCTGAATATTCCGGCTATTGCTACTTTAGATAACGAGAATGCAGCTAATTTTTTGCGAAATCTTGCTAGTCAGTCAAAAGTTTTGTGATATCATGATCAACGGTATAAGTTTCTAACTAAACTATCTTGAGTGAGATTTGTACAGCAGTCACCCCTGGTCAACCTTTGACCGATTTCCAAAAAACAGGCTTGGAATGGGTGGGGCGTCTACATGGTGGACGAGATGTGGTACTGGCGATTGACCTAACCGAAAGTGTTGGTTTGAATGATGAAGGCCATATTCGCTTACGCCAAATTGTTGAAGACAGCTTAAAATCAGGAGATACGGTTTATGTTGTGCCTTTTGCTACAAAAGTTAATCCTTTAGAACCGGAGATTAACCCCCTAAAATTGGAAGCCGCAATTCAGTTTAAGGGGAAAGCTGATGTAGAAAAGATTTTGCAATTGATTCCGTTTCAGGCGAATCTGAATCTGCAAAATACTGATGTTCAACGGGCTGAGTTAACTATCTATCAAGGTTTAGCGGATCTGAATCAATGTCGTTTAACCCAGAATCAACCGATTAAACCCCAATCGGTGGTTTGGATTACCGATGCACAACTATTCACGAAATCCCCCGCGAATTCCCAAGAATGGATAGAAACCCCAGGGGACAGTCCCTTTCGAGTGGGAACGTCTCAAGAAACACAACAGCGTCAAGAGTGGTTAGAAAAATTACCATTAACTCCCCGTTCTCTATCAATTAAAACCCAAGATCAGCAAAAATATAACCTTACTATTGTTGATCTTCCCCCCACTGTCCAAGAATTTTGTACTCCTACACCCGGATTTAAACAAACTTGTTTAGTCCCCCCGTATTTATGGAAACAGTTATCCTTACCTGCGTTAACTTTAGTCATCCTAATTCTAGCTAGTATAGGTCTAGGAATTAAAATTTATCATCTCAATAAAAAATGGAAAATTACCATCAATTTCACAGATAAAAAAACAGAAGAACAAACCGTTTATCTTCGTAATCATCAAAGAATTTCTATAGGTGAATATGAATCTAAATGCAACCATTCTATTGATACACCAGGAGCAGAAGTTCGAGGTTATTTAATTAGGAAAGGAGAAAAATTATATTTAGAACCAATCCCAGATAGTCTCCTTGAATATAACGGTCAAAACGTGACTAAAAAAACACCTATATCGGGTGTTTCATTTCAATTAAATTGTCCCTATTCAAGAACAGGAAATTCTAAAGCAAAAAAGAATTACGAATTTACAATTAAAATTCAAAAATAACCAGGGAAAAATTCATCATGCAATCTAACGACTATCAACTGCAAGGAATTCAACGGACAATTTGTATTGGATTAGGAGGAACTGGACGAGACGTTTTAATGCGACTGCGACGGTTAATTGTGGAACAGTATGGGGATTTAACAAAATTGCCAGTTGTTAGTTTTGTTCATATTGATACCGATAAAACAGCAACTCAAGGCTCAAGTTTAAAAACAGGTAATACTTATCGGGGTGTTGATTTAAGTTTTCGAGATTCTGAAAAAATTAATGCGATTCTAACCGCCGCAGAAGTGACTAATTTTGTTCAGGGAGTAGAACAGCGTTCTAGTTATGATCGTCAAGGGCCTTATGATCATATCTCGCGGTGGTTTCCACCCCAGTTACTGCGTAATATTAGAGCAGTTGAAGAAGGAGCAAAAGGGATTCGACCTGTGGGAAGATTAGCCTTTTTCCATAATTATCAAAAGATTAGAACCGCCATTGAAACAGCAGAAAGACGAACCATGGGACATGAAGCTATTCTACTCAAATCAGGATTAAAAGTTGATCCCGGATTAAATATTTTTGTAGTTGGTTCTTTGTGTGGTGGAACCGGAAGCGGAATGTTTTTAGATATAGCCTATAGTTTGAGAAAATTATATGGAGATAAAGGGACTCAATTATTAGGATATTTAGTCATTAGTCCGCAATTATATAGCAATGCTTCCTATATGAATGCTAATACTTATGCCGCTTTAAAAGAATTAAATCATTACAGCAGTCCGGGGACTCGATTTGAAGCTTGTTATGATATGCAAAATTTAGTTCTTGTTCAAGAACCTCGCGCTCCTTTTGATTATACTTATTTAGTCTCTAATCAAACTAACGGTGAATATACAATATTAGAACAGCAAAAATTATGTAATGTGATTGCTCATAAAATAGCTTTAGATTTTTTAGGAGAATTAGCACCCGTCGCTAAAGGAATGCGGGATAATTTATTAACCCATTTAATTCAATCGGATAATCACCCCCGTCCTAATCCTCAAGGGTATTTAACCTTTGGGTTAGCTGCTATTTATTTCCCGCGTGAAATTATTGTTAAAATTGCCTTAAATCGGATTAGTTTAAAACTATTAAATTTTTGGTTAAATGGTGAAGGACAAAGCCCCGACCCCCAATTAATACTTGAACAATTTATGATCAAGTATAAATGGCATAGTGATTCAACACAACGGGATGGCTTTACAGAACGATTAACAGAATCCGTTCAAGAAGGGAATCAAAGCTTTACTAATACCTTGACGAAATGGAGAAACAACTTAATCAACAACAAAATCAATGAATGTAAAAATCGGGAGAATCGTTTGGAATTACAAACAGATTTATCGTGGCAATTTCGATCTCAATTTAGAAAGGTTCAGCCTGGAGAAAACGAAACAACGCGAGGAATTTGGTTAACGCGGTTATTACAGATAAGTCCAGTCATTACTAAACAGTTAAAAGATCATATTAATGAGTTTATTGCTGAATTAATGACCCCCAGTAATCCCAATTTTTCGATTAAAACTGTTCGGGATTGGTTAGATGCGATGGAAACGGATTTAAACAGTTATCAACATCAATTAGAGGAAGAAATTTCTCAAGCTGGGGGAATGAAAAAAATCGAAGATATGGAGAATAAATGGCGAGATATACAACGGGAAATAGATGATATTGAGGAGAAAATAGAACTGCCATTATTTAATGGCAAAAATCGCAATATCCAGAAAAAAGCCGAGAGTGCTGTTAGGAAAATTTTTAAGTTAATTGAAGATAACTTTAAGTTAACAGCGACCCAGGAAGCCTTAAACATTGTCGGCGATTTGCAAAAATGTATTAGAGATTTTTCAGTACAAACCGCCGGTTTTAGCCGAGTGATTGAAAATTGGAAAACTGACTATGAAAAAGAACAGAAAGATCTAATCAATTCTAATTTTAATGAAATGAGTGGAGAGGCAATTTTCGCTCAAGAAGATATTAAAGAATGTTATCAAATTCTCTTGCCAGATATTAATTCTCGCTCTCAGTTAGTGTTAGTGAGTAAAGATATTACGGAAGCATCAGGTGTGGAAGAATCCCTATCTTATTTGATGAATCGTAGCACTTTGGAACAACTGAAAACCGAAATTAATCAAGAAATAGATATTGTATTTGGTTCCCGTAGTAATCAGATTGTCAAATCTGTAATTAAGCGTTTTATCCAAAATTATTCCGCTTCAGTCCGTCCTATTCGTTTAGGGCAAATTATCCAAGAAGCTGAACCTTTATTGCGTTTAAATTCCAGTGATCCTTATTTTTCTAACTTACCTGATAAACTCAAACAGTTTATTGGATTTAAAGATACGGACGAATTAGAAGTTAAGCAATTTAAAAGTATCCTGAATGACGATTTAGGCATCGATTCAACTATTCTAAAACCCTCTCAAGCTGAAGATCAAATTTTAATCGTCAAGGAATATGGCGGGTTTCCTTTAAGATTGATTAATGGTTTAGAAGAAATCAGAAATCATTATATCCGAGAACAAAATCGAGATGGGTCTTCCTGTCATTCTGATTATCAGATTCAATTTACCGATATTATTCCCCCTGATGCTCACTTAATAGAAAAATTGGCAGATGTTTTCTATCCTTGTTTGGCTTTTGAGTTAATTTTTCTAAATCCAGAAACCCAGGTTTTACAGTTGGAATATTATGATGATTTAAGAAGATGCTATTATACAGCCAAACTCAGTCCAGTTTGGAATCAAAGTTTAGAAGAATTGGCAAATAATCAAGAAATGACAGCAACTTTAAAACAGTTATTAGAGGATGTGATTTCTCAGATTCGGCAAAATTCTAATCTTTGGGAAAATAACTATTTACTGAAGCTACAGAAGTTTGTGGATTATGTGGATAAATTACCAGAATCTAGTCCTAATTATTCCTGTAAATCAACGGTTGTCGGTGCTCGAGGAACTATTGTAAAACAAGGAGTTATTAATCGTTTAATTCAACGAATTAAAGGAGAAATTCAAAACACTCTTCCGCTTTCTGTTAATGACAATCTGACAGCCAGAGGGGATTTAATAGTTAATAGAGGTGACAGTTTAGAGCGAGAATTGAAGCAGCTACAAAAAGGCTTAGACCAGGGAAATTTTAATCAGAAAGAATATGAAGTCAAAAGAAAGGAAATTATGGATAAATATGGTTTATCCTAACAAAAACAGTTGGGTTGTAGAATCTTTAACTCAACCCATGATTGAGTTTTTCCCAGACTTATTTTAAATCTTCAGGATGTTGCTATGCCTATTTTTGTTCTCCCTCCTTGGATGTTAGCTCTGATTATTCTGTTTGTGGTTTTACCATCGTTTATGAGTATGTATTATCGGTTCAATCTTTATCGACATCTCAATGATTTAGCTGATAAAGTTAATCGGGTTATTAGTAAAAGTTCCCCTGGAATTCAGCCTAATATTATCACAATATTAGAAAAGAGTTTTCGGGAAGCTAGTCAAAATTTAGAACAAGTGAACACGGGGGCTTTAATTGATCAAGCCTATAGTCAAGAAAAGGTTGTAGGGAAATCCTGTGAACAAATTGATTATTTTTGTCGAATTCTTCCTAACTTACTCCTGGCTTTTGGATTAATTGGAACTTTTATTGGAATTACCATGAATTTGAGTTCCTTGAGTCAAGCTATTCTTCAAAATCCAGATCAAACCAAGGATTTCATTCAGTTAGTAAAGAAATTGGAGGAACCACTAAAAGGAATGGCGATCGCTTTTTCTACAAGTTTAGCGGGGTTATTTTTTAGTGCTTTGTTAACTATTTTTAACTTTTTTTACAATACCAATTTAGCCAAATATAAATTAATTAATTCTTTGGAACACTACCTCGATAATATTTATTATTCTACATTGAATAATCAAACCCGACTTGATAAAATTGTATCAGGAATGTCGAATCAGTTTAAGGATTTCTTAACAAACTTTGGTCAGACAGTTAGAGATGCTGTAGAATCAGCCATGAGAGATAATATTAAGGAAATTACACAAGCTAATGTAGAAGCGAGTCAACTAGCACAAACAGTTTATAATCAATTATCCAATGTAGCCGGAACATTGGATAGGGGGGCGAATAATTTCCAGACTGCAACAGAAGCCTTTGGAAATTCTGTACAAATAAATGATAAAATTGTGGTAAAATTAGAACAGGTTGTAGAAAGTTTTGAACAGAGTCAGGTTCCCCAACAATTATCAACAATAGCTACTAATTTCGGCGATTACCAAAAGAATTTTTCTGACTCAGCATTTGGTTTAGCTCAAACAGTTAAATCTCTGGAAAATACATTAACTCAACTTCAGAATTTTACTCAACAATTAGTGACGACGGAAGCCAGTTTCACTCAACTAAATCAGAGTTCATTACAAGTTTTTAAATTGCATCAAACCAATCAACAATCTCTATCTGAGATGATTATTCAACTAAAAGAAGGATCACAGGGGTTTGAATTAGCTTCACAAACTTTAGATCAGATCCAAAAACAAATTGTTGATAAATCCGATAGTTTTGTGCAAGTTCAACAAGACTTAAAAACTATCGTTGAAACGATGAATGGTTATACAAATAATGTCAATACAAAAATAGAATTTTTAACTAAAGTTCTGGTTAAACTGATCAGGAATCAAGAGAATAGTCATCAATCTTATACTCAAGCGATCGCAGATAAATTAGACGAATCAATTAAACCTAATATTCAGTATTTTGTTGAGATGAGATACGATTTATCACAGGTAATTAAGATTTTGCAAGCACAAGATAACCCAACAATTCACTCAGATTTATCACAATTAATTAAACTATTACAAGCACAAGATAATAAGACAATTCACTCAGATTTATTACAGGTAATTAAACTTTTGCAAGAACAAGATAACAAGACAATTTACTCAGATTTATCACAGTTAATCAAACTTTTACAAGAACAAAGTAACAGGACTCCAAATAAGAAAAAATTCAAATTTTGGGGTTGATAAAGAATACCATTAATTGTTATTATACTTAAAACTATGCGCCGTCCCACCCAAATTAATAACTCCTCTGAAGATATAAATATCTGGCAAGCATTCACGGATTTGATGTCCAATGCTTTTTTAATTATGATTTTGTTTTTATTAATAGGCATTTTTAAGTCAGCATCAGATTCAAAAGTAAAAGATCAAACAATAAAAGACTCGAATACGAAAATCAGGCAATTAGAAACGGAAATTAGACTATTACAATCCCCGCCTGTAATTGTAATTAAAGACTCTGATAAAGATGCCCAGGGACGATCCTTAAAATTTGAGACGGGTAAGGCAGATTTACCAGAAGGTTTACGATTATTTGTTGAAGGAAATGTTGTTGAAAAACTGGAGACATATTCTCAAGATTATCAAGGTTATGTTGTGGATATAATCGGACATACAGATGGTCAAGAAACTTTTAATCCAGCTAGTAATTTAGATCAGATATTAGAACAAGTTGCAGGAGGCTCTCAACCCGTTAAAAACCTTAAACCAGGTTCTAATGCTGATTTAGGATTAATGCGAGCTTTAGCTGTGATGAAAAAATTGCAAGCCATTCAAAAAAAAGGTCGTTTAAATGGGTTGAACTTTAGAGCTTATTCGGCTGCTCAATTATTTTTACCATCAGGAAAATATGCTCCCCGTAACCGCAGTTCAGATGAAACTAGACGAAGGATAGAAATTCGCTTTACTCCCCCAGGAGTTAAAACAGATTAGAGCTATACATGATATAGTTTTCATGTTGATTGTATTGCAATTAAAAAGATGACTAAACTCAATAAATTTAAGGCTTTTTCCCTATCTACCCTACTCTACGGGATAGCAGCATTAACCTTTTTACCCATTCCCAAAGCAGAAGCTGCAACAAATTTTAACTGTCCGGGTCAATTTCCTCAAAACAGAATGCAGTTTTCTGTGAGTTATCTTGATGGCCGATTTACCTCGATTACTTTAACCCCTCAAAGTGGGCCGCCTCGCACCAATCAATTAAGATATGATCGACCCAACGAGCGGGGAGAATTAGTTTATCGGGGGGGTGATATGGGAGGCGCTGATATCATCGTTATCGACTTATCAAAAGGAGCAGTCCAACCGGGGACACAGGTTTCTGTCTCACTGGATGGACAGTGGGCGAGGGGAACTTGTCGGCTCTAATTCAGTTAACTTTTAAAATAGGACTGATACGGAAACCGAGTTTTTGATTGATAAACGCGGTTTCTGGGAAAAATATTCTAATTCTAAAAGAATATATAATAAAGATAGATTTTAATTTAGATAAAATCAGGAGTAACAAATGGAAGCAATTACGATTAAAGTTGATAATGAAGTAGCGAAGCTTTACCAGGAAGCGGATAGTAATAAACAAGAAAAAGCAATTTGGGTTTGTAGTCTGATTCTGAAAGAATTATTAAAGCCATCTGATTTTGATGAGATTGTTAAACAAGTGAGAGAAGAAGCTAAAGTTAACGGTTTAACTCCCGAAATTTTAGCCGAGTTATTAGAAGATGAATAAACTTAGAATTGTATTAGATACAAATATTGTAGCTCTCGGGTCACTTACCCTAAAATTATAACACTTATAAATTTATTGTCAAGCAAAATTTTTTAATTTTATTCAATATGATTTGTCATTTTCTGGTCGGTATTCCGGGTTCGGGAAAGTCAACTGTTGCTCAACAGCTTGCGGATCTCACCCAGGGTTTAATTATTTCGACGGATCGGATTCGGGAACAACTTTATGGGGATGAAATTATTCAGGGGAATTGGTTAGAAATTGAACGAAAAGTATTGCAAGAAATGGAACAAGCGATCGCATCTTCTCAACCAATTATTTATGATGCGACTAATGCTTATCGACCTTGGCGACTGGATATATTAGAAAAAATCGCTCTAATTTATTCAGAAATCCCTCGATATTGGGTTGCTTGGGTATTAGAAACTCCGATAGAAACTTGCAAGCTGCGGAATCAAAATCGCCAACGTCAAGTTCCTGAATCTGTGATTGAACAAATGGGAAAAGCGATCGCAGATTTTCCTCCCACTACCTCAGAAGGATTTATCAAAGTTTATAGTTTAAAACCCGACTATTTCGACTTAAAAACCCTAGTTAACAATCTAATAATTTAAAACCTCGTTTCATACTCAAACCGAATTTCACTTTCATTCCTAAAATTCGTAACTCCCCGCAACAATATATTATCATTTAGACGATAATTAATATTAAATTGAAACGGTTGATCCGCAGCTAAGACCCGACTTAAAGAAACATAAGCATTATCAGTCACATCTAAACCCACTTCAATTCCCACTCCTAAAGCGGAAGCTGTGCCCTTGGAACCACGTTCGGCTATTCGTGAGGGATAAATCCTAAATTCCGTTAATCCCGTGGCGTTAATCACATTCTGTTGGAGTTTACCAAATAATCCGGTACTGGCAATATTTGCTAATACTAATGTACTATCATCTTGAATGCCTTGAATCACACTTCCACCTAATAAAGCAACCAATTCATTTTGAGAACGGGACGGAGAACTTTGTAACTTAATAATATCATTAATTTCCGAAGCTGGGCCGCGAACAATTGCGGTAATTCGGATCGTTCTAACACTTCCAAATCGAGAAGGACTTAGGGCTTCGGTTTGTTCCGCCGGAAAAGCCGAAGGAGGAGAAACAAACCTTAAAGTTTCAGGAACACGGGTGAATAAACGCACATCTAAAATTGGATTTAATCCCTCCGAAGGAACAAATATTGCCCGTTGGGGATAGCCTCGATCTAACCTTAATTGACTGGTATAAAGATTAACTTGTCCTCCGGTTAAGTCAATCGTTCCTTGAGGACGAATATCATCAAGACTGGCTAAACTTCCATTTAATTCAATCGTTCCTTTCGCATTAAAATTAATTAAAGGTGCATTTAAAATCGGGGGAGTCATGACTTGAATATTGTCGCCTAAAGTTAGTTTTAATCCGTTCAGACTGACATCAACAGGAGGTTGAGTTGTATTCGTAGTATCTGTGGGTAAGGTAGCGGTTTGTTCCGAAGGTAAGGTAACTTTTCCCTGACTTAATATGACTTCTCCTCCTAATTTTGGTTTCAATAATGTTCCTGTAAGAAGGATAGCACCATCAGCATTTCCTTTATAGAGTTCGGGTAAATTAAGTGTTAGTTTTTCCAGGTCTAATTGTAGAGGAGTTTGCAGATCTGGGTCATTTTCATCTAAGGGACGAGACACGGGTAAAACCCCACTTAATCGGATACGTCCGGTTCCTTTATCTCCTTGTAAATCTCCTTGAATATCTTTAACTTGAATCCGATCGCCGATAAATACAGCAGTTCCACTTAATCCCACAATTGATTGTTCTAAACTGCGAGCAATTAAAACTGCATCTTGAATTTTAAATAATCCTTCTGGTTTCAGGTTGAGCTTAATTCCTCCAGTTTCCGGTTGTTGTAAACTACCACTGATTCTTAATTGAACTAATCCTTTTCCTTCCTGCCAATTTAATTCAGGATTCAGTAAATTGATCACTGCTAATCCTTGATCTTTAATATCAACTCTAACATCAACTACATCACTTTCAGAAGTTACTTTTGCAAAGGGGAATTGAAAAGGTAAAGTCCCTCTAAAATTAATTGGATCGGTTTCGGTAACTAACAAACTTCCGCCAAATCTTAGTCGAGCATTATTATAACTAAAACTGCTTTGAGCTTCTTGAATTGGTTCATTATTAACCGTTGCTTCTAATAAGGTTAATTCCCCCGATGATTGGGGATTATCTAAAGTTCCCCCAATACTCGCCCGAACATTCAATTGTCCGGTTAAATCCACATTTGGCAAATCGACAATTTTTTCAATTTCTTCTAAGCGGATATTTTTACCCCGAAACTGACCTGATATTTGTTGATTGGCTAAATTTAACTGTCCGCGAAAATCATATAATGCTGATTCAGCAAGCAATTGAATGGGTTCAACCCGCACCACATTATCTACAAAATTCGCTTCTAATAAAAACTGATCGGCGGTATATCTGCCATAATTCCAATCTTGACCTTTGATGGTTGCTGTCGCATTAATTCCCCATTGAATTGAACCTTTAAATGCAATTTCTCCGGTAAATTTTCCGTCTAAATCTCGTAAAGGAGGTAAGGGTTCCGCCGCGATTTCTGCTAGGGATTCTTGTAATATTCGTCTAATTTCTTCTAGGCGTTGTAATTGTTCAAATAACGTAGCTGTGGGGGGTAAACCGACGGGAACAGGCTTTACATCGGTGGCTATTCCATAGTTTGGAGGGGTTAATCCTCTGCCTAAATCTGCTAAATTAAAGATTTTTAGGGCGGTTAAAATATCCTGTAAACTCCCTTGGGGGATTTTAATTGTTCCTTCAAATTGATTCGATACAGTGGATAAATTCTGGGTTTGAGGTGTGGAAAGACTGGCTAAAATATCAGAAATATTGGCTTGACCATTAATTATAATCTGAGTTATGCCTTTGCTCAATTCAGCATCGGTTAACTTAGCAATACCATTTTGATAACTAAAATTTCCCAAAAATAAATCGGTTTCAATATGACCTAAAATTAGGTTCTGGATCGCAATATTTCCGATTACCCCTATTTTATTAATATCAAAACTGGCTAAATTAGAGACGGTTAATTTTCCCGATGCTATACCTTTTAATTGTCCAATATTTAGTTCAGCTAAGGGAGATAAACTTAATGTTTGTAGAGGAAAGTCGTCTAAATTAATCTCTAAATTATTCCCTTGAGAGTTTCCGACTAATTGACTATCATTCCGTTTTACTAAAAAGGAAGTCGGTAAATATTGATTATCCAAAGCTAATTCTATTTTATCCCTTTCTCCCGCTAAGGCAATATTAACCTTTTGATTTGGAATAATATTCACAGTTCCTGCTAGAATGGATTCAAAGGTGACATCCCGAACTGCAAAGTTATTTAATCTTAAATTTCCGTTTAGGTTTAAAGCCGAAGGAGTCCCCGTTAATTTACCATTAAAATCAACAATTCCAGCCACTAAAGGACTATCTCCGGTTCTAATTTCTAAGGGTAAAGCAGTTAAGAAACTTTGCACTAATGGAGATTGTAAATCAAAATTATCAGCCCGAACATTTAGGTTTAAATTAGATAATTGGGGAATACCATTTCCTTGAAATTCAACTCCAATTAAGCCATCAGTTGAAAATCCCTGGGTTTCAGCTTTTTTAATATTAATTTCTCGACCATTCCAGCTTGCAATGGCTTCAAAAGGTTGTTTAATAATCGGTAATTCTGTTAGTCTTAATTGACCTAATGCCTGTATAGTGTTGGGATTAAAGGAGGCAATATTTCCTTCTCCGGTGATTTCAGTAGTTAATAATCCTCGCAATAAAGGCATATTTTCAGCTTGCTGTAATAGTCCATTTTGACGTAAACTATTTGGTATTTGAGATTCAACTAATTGAGAGAATCGACCTAAAGCAATTTGATCTCCTTTAATGGTTGTTTTCCATTGTCCTTGTCGAGTTTCTCCGGTTGCTAAAACTATACCGCCGTCTCGACCTAAATTTACCTTACTATCGAGGAAAGCTATTAAGTTATTAGGGGAAAAATTAGTCAGATTCCCATTAAATTTTGCTAACCCTTGTAGGAATCCTCCTTGAAAATTTAAGGCGTTAATTTCAGCTACTAAACTAGGTTGTAAATTTGCTAAGGGTAATCCGAAATTAATTAAGGGTCGTAGAGGAATTTGATCGGTGATTACTTGACCTGTTAATTGATTATTTGCTAATTGTCCTTCTGCATTAATAATTCCACCAAAATTCCCTAAATTAACCTGTGCTAATCCCGTAGCAATCAGACTATTAAGATTAAAATTAGTTAAATTTCCGGTAAGATTTCCTTCTCCGTTTAAACGACTATTACGAAAGTCTAAGGTTTGAATTTGATTCTGGAGGTTTGGGGGTAAATTAGCGAGGGGTAAACCTAAATTAATCCAAGGATTTAACTGGATTTCTTGAGCATTGAATTGTCCTTGAAATTGTCCTTGATTAAGTTGACTATTGGCGGTAATTATTCCTCCTAATTTACCTAAATTAATGACTGTTTTGGCATTTCCGATAAAGTTATTTGGGCTAAAATTCTCTATTTTACCTGATAGAGATCCATCAATTTGTAAAGTTCCTTGACTGATATCTAAACTCTGAATTTGGGAGGTGATAGCATCAGTTAAGTTGGCAAAGGGTAATCCAATATTAATTAATCGAGGTAAGGATAAATTATCGCTAGAAAAATCCGTTTGTAGTAGTCCGTTTTGGAGTTGGGCGATCGCCTTAATTGTACTATTCTGAAAATTAAGTTGAATTTGACTATCCGCTTTTAAACTATTCAGGGAAAAATCTTGCAAATTTGCTGATAATTTGGCGGCTAAATTTAACTGACCATCGGTTAAATCAATAGATTGAATTTGTTGTTTAGTTGTATTAGGAATTGTGGCAAATAATAGACCCAAATCAACTAAAGGAGTTAAGGAAAGTTGATTAGCTATGACTTCAGCATTCCAAATTTGATTATTAGTTTGTTGAGCAATAATATTCAGATTTCCCTCAGCAATTTTAATCTGTGCTTTCGCCGTATTTCCTGAAATTTGAGCTTCCCCAAAAATCGGATAAATTGTTGAAGGTAAGGAGAATTGACTATTAGCTTTTAAGTTGTCTAAATCTCCAGAAATTTGACCATTTGCTGATAGGTTTCCAATCGGAAAACTGGGGATAAATCCGTAGGATTTAGCGATCGCATCCACAGGAATATTATTAACATTAAAATCTAACTTAACAATCGGATTAAGTTCGGTTTTTTGTTGTGAAATCTGAGGATTTGGGGGTAATTTTAGTAAAGTTTTTTGATCAACCGTAGGCTGAGGTTTTATTGGGGGTGCTAATAACGCGGTCATTCCTGCTAATTTAACTTCCCCTTTTCCGGTTACTGACCCCCCAAGGGAAGGTTGAATTAATAGGTTTTGAATCTCAATAATTGGATCAGCTAAAATCTTAAAATTTGGATCAAGTTTAGTTAATATATTAAAATCCGTTTGAATTGTATCAAAATAAACGCGATCTAATAAGGTTTTTTGAGTTGTGCCGATATTTCCTGAAATTTTAGGACTGTTTAAATTTCCTTTTAAGTTAAGATTAGCTTTCAATTCTCCCGTCACCGGAAAGGGAAGGGTAACAGGTTTGTTCTGAATAGTTTCTACGGTTTTTAACAGGGTGGAAACTTGAACTGGTTGTAAATTTGCTAATAAATCAACTTGAGTTTTAGCTAAGTCTAAGTTAGAATTAGTTAAAACCGATCCCGTTAATCCTAGAGCCAAATCTGCCATAGTAGTATTCAACTGATCAATGATCAATTTAGTTCCCGAAAATCGTAATTTAGCTTGACTCAGATTAACAGGTTCAGGAAGACTATCAACAGCAATTTTAACTTGATCTAAATTCAGCGTTCCCCGAACATCTGATGGTTTATAATTATTTAATTTAACGTTTAAATTTGTATTAAGTTTTCCCTGTTTAATCGAAATCCCAGGAGTTTCTACAAACCAAGCTAAATTGCTTAAATTCAAACTATTAGCTTGAATTTGAGCATTAATTTTTCCTGTTTCTAATAAAGCATCTCCCTTGATGGCAAAAGTACCTGTTTCTGCAAATTTACCCCTTAAATTCGCTTGAATGCTCTGCTGATCTTCGGTTAAATTAGCTTTGATTTGATCCACCGCAATCACAATCGGCTTTTCTTTGGCTTTCAAAAGCTGATAGGGCATTAAATTAATTTGAGCATTTTCAATCCCAATCGTTCTAAAAACCAATGTAATTGGAGGATTTGGATCTAACTTAAGTTGAGTATCAATCCAGTTTCCCGATGAATTTTGTTCAATATAAATATTAGGATTAACTATGGTAATATCAAGTTTAACCTTGGGTTTAAACAAGGATAAAAGAGAGAAATTAACCTCTACCGCCGTCGCTTCCCCCCTATCGGTATCCGTGGCTGTGGGGGGGATGGACGAATGACCAAAACGAATACTATTTAGGGTAAATCGTTCCAGGGGGCCAACATCAACTGGCCGTTGTAGTATCCCTTCTAAGACATTGCTAATTATGGGGGCTAACCGATATCTAATCAACCAACTAGCGGTCGTCCCCACGGCTAACAGGGTGACTCCACAGCCCATACCGCCCCAAAGCAAAATCCGCTTTAACCGTCGTCGGCGGGGTAAAATTGATTCAGAATTGGGATTCGGTGAATTAGTCATCTCAAATCTGGCTGTAAGTAAATCAAGACAACATTATCGCATTTTTTTCTCTTTTCCTAGTCAGAGCATAAAAATAGGGAATTGTGGGCTTAAATAATCCCTATGGAAAGAAATTTTTAAGGATTGATTCATTGTTTAAGAAGTTGCGATCGCATGAACTAGCAAAACCCCTTAATTCCCCTGCTCAAGCAAAAGTAACCGTTTTCCCTTCAAAACGTGAAAATCGGGTTGACACTTGTGAGGTAATAAGCTATCTTCATATTTAAAGTTAAATTATATATGATTTGACTTTAAATAAAATTAAAATAAAACAATGTTAATTCGGTTTACTGTAGAAAATTTTCTATCTTTTAATGAAAGAACTGAATTTACGATGATTGCTTCTCCTGACAACAATCATCGTGATCATGTTGTTCAAGAGGATAACAAAGAATCTATTGGATTATTAAGAACTTCTTTAATTTATGGAGCTACTAATGCTGGTAAATCTAACCTGATTAAAGCGATGAAATTTGCTCAAGATTTTATTGTAGATGGTGTTGATAAAAATAAAAATATAAAAGTTAGTCCATTTAAACGTGATCAAGATTCTTTAAAAAAGCCCTCTCGGTTTGAATTTGAGTTTAAACATCATCAAAAACAGTATGCTTACGGATTTATCATTGATTCTACTCAAGTTTATGAAGAATGGTTATTTGAAATAGGTATTAATCAAGAAAAAAGCATTTATGAAAGAAATGGTAATGATTATCAATTCAACTTTAAACATTCTCTATTTAGAGACATAAAAGATAAAGAAAAAACTAGAATTGAATTTGAGTCAGAAAGTACCAGGCAAAATTTATTGTTCTTAACAAATTGTAAAGAACGTAGGATTGAATATTTTGAAAATATTTATAATTGGTTCTCAAATGTATTAACAATTTTATTCCCTGAAAGTAAACCTTTTGCACTTCCGTTACTGTTAAAGGACAATGAAAAATTATTGAACCAAGGTTTTTTAAAAAAATTTAATAAATTATTAAAATCTTTGGATTTAGGAATAGAAAAAGTAGATATTAATGAGATTGATTTAGAAAAGTATGAGAGAATTCCACTGGAAGTTAAAGAAATGATTCAAGAAGAATTCCCTTATCATGATGAAACAGCTAATGCAATATTTATTTTAGCGAGAAATAAAGACAGCAGTTTAATGATTCGATCTATTCCAGGTTCAAAAGCTTTAAAAGTTATGAAATTGGTTATAATTAAGCATGATAAAAATAAAAAAGAAGTTTTGTTTGAAATTGAAGAAGAATCAGATGGAACCCAAAGAATTATAGATTTAATTCCAATGTTAATTAAACTCTCTCAAGGCGATGTTGTTTTTGTGGTTGATGAAATAGAAAGAAGCCTTCATGTATTGTTAGCACGGAAAATATTTGAGCTTTTTCTCGATTTTGAAATAGAGAATCAAAATCAAAATGATAAATTGCATAATAGCCAATTAATTGCTACAACACATCAAGCTATTCTTTTGGATATTAAAGAACTTTTTAGAAAAGATGAAATTTGGTTTATTGGACAAGATAAACATGGACAATCAATTGCTTATTCTCTTGCAAACACCGATGTAGAAAATTTAGATTTAGCTAAAGGTTATATTAACGGTCGGTTTGGAGCTATCCATTCTTTCCCAGAGATTAAAAATGATGAAGAACCAATTTTGGCTAAATAGGGGATAAAAAAATGCCTAGAGAAAGAAAGGATTATCAACGAATAGTTCAAGATATTTCAGATGAATGCAAGGATGGTAAGTGGAAAATTTATGTTATTGCAGCAGAAGGTGATAAGACAGAATATTTGTATTTTCAAGAGCTAATTCAACAATACAGTTTACAGTTAAACAAGAAGAATATTAAGTTAAAATATCTTGATAAAACCAATTCTGGAGACTCTGATCCTGCTGCTGTTTATGCACAATTAAAGCAATGTTATGATGAGTTAGTTAAAAAATATGATATCCAAGAGTATGATGAATTATGGATGATTATTGATACAGATTATTATAGAAACCGTAAAGATAAAATTGAGGAATTAATAAAACTCTTTCACGAAAAGATAAATTTTAAAATGGGATTGAGTAACCCTTGCTTTGAACTTTGGTTAATTCTCCATTTTGTAGACACTGATAGTCAAGTAGATGCTGATAGTCAATTTGCGAAAGGTAATAATCCCAAAAAATGTAAAACCAATAAAAAACGTAAAGTCAAAGAACCTACACAACCTACAATTAGGGAAGTTATTGAAAATGAAGGAATCAAAGGTAGACCCAAACTCTGTAAGAAGGTTCTTTCTGATATCCACCCAGATAAATCTAAATCCAATTACTATAAAGAATTTATTAAAGGTGAGTATCTAGTTGCTGCAATTGAACGAGCTAGAAAACTAGGAGAGTGCCAGCCTACTGATGAGGATTTTCCTCAAAGAATCGGTACAACAGTTTATAAACTTTTAGAACAGTTTTTAGAATTATTTGGACAATTAGATTAAAGCTTCCATCCATTTATTCCTAACCCCAATAAATAAAGGGTACAGCATCGCCATACCCTAATAATATCAAATCCTAAAATTCAGCAAACAATCCCCGTAGAGACGTTGTATACAACGTCTCTACAACAATTTATTTGGCTTTGGCAACGTCCATAACTTCATCTAACAACGTGCCAGATTCCTCCATTTTGCCAATATCCAGAATTGTTTTAATCACCGAGTCAGGATTCAAACTAATTGAATCAATTCCTAACTCCACCAAGAACCGGGCAAACTCAGGATAATCACTCGGTGCTTGACCACAAATTCCAATCTTGCGACCATATTTTTTAGCCGCTTTAATCGCAATGGTCACCATCCGACGAACAGCTTCATTCCGTTCATCAAAAATATGAGCAACTAAGGCAGAATCTCGGTCTAAACCTAACGTTAATTGGGTTAAATCATTAGACCCAATCGAGAATCCATCGAACACGGCGGCAAATTCATCGGCGAAAATCACGTTACTGGGAAGTTCACACATCACATAAACTTCCAAACCATTGACGCCCCGTTTCAGACCGTGTTTTTCCATTTCTGCTAACACTTTCCGACCTTCATCGGGGGTGCGACAGAAGGGAATCATCGGGGTGACATTCGTTAAACCCATTTCGTCCCGAACCCGTTTCAGGGCCACACATTCTAACCCGTAGGCTTCGCGGTAGTTGGGGTCATAGTAACGGGAGGCGCCGCGCCAACCAATCATCGGGTTTTCTTCCTTGGGTTCAAACTGACGGCCGCCTAACAGGTTGGCGTATTCGTTACTCTTGAAGTCGGACATCCGCACAATCACCGGATTCGGATAGAAGGCCGCGGCAATCATCCCGATACCATGGGCCAGTTTATCCACGAAGAAGTCCGGTTTATGGTCGTAGATTTTCGTCATCTCGGCGATTTCCCGTTTGGCTAACTCATCTTCGAGTTGGTCAAATTTCAACAACGCTAAGGGGTGGGCTTTAATATGGTTAGCAATAATAAACTCCAGCCGCGCTAAACCCACACCATCGCAAGGAATCGAAGACAAACCGAAGGCTTCTTCCGGGTTGCCCACGTTCATTAAAATTTTTGTCCGGGTTTTGGGCAGATTATCGAGAACGGTTTCTTGTATTTCAAAGGGAACTAACCCCTCATAAACCCGACCTTCTTCTCCTTCAGATGAGGAAACGGTAATTTCTTGGCCGTTTTTAATCACCGAGGTGGCATCACCGCAACCGACAATGGCGGGAATGCCCATTTCCCGCGCGATAATTGCTGCGTGGCACGTCCGTCCGCCCGCGTTGGTAACGATAGCGCTGGATTTCTTCATGATGGGTTCCCAGTCGGGGTCAGTCTTATTGGTGACTAACACTTCACCCGCTTGGAATTCATCAATTTTATGCACATCCAGAATCACCCGCGCTTTCCCTTGACCAATCATTTCACCCACGGCCCGACCGCGAGATAGAACCTTACTGGTTCCGAGCAGTTTAAAGTTGCGGAGAACGGAAGCGGATTTCTGGGATTGCACGGTTTCAGGACGGGCCTGGACGATAAATAATTGTCCGGTAATTCCATCTTTGGCCCATTCAATATCCATCGGAGTATAAGTACCCCGGACTTGCGAATAGTGGTTCTCAATAATACAAGCCCACTTCGCCAGTTGTAAAATTTCGTCGTCGTTAATACAGTATTTATCCCGTTCAGACTGAGGAACTGAGATGTTTTTAGTTAGTTTAGAACCTCCGATATCATAGACCATCTTCAGTTCTTTACTGCCTAAGCGTTTTTCCAAAATAGGACGGAACCCTTGCAGTAAGGTCGGTTTAAACACAAAATATTCATCGGGGTTAACCGTGCCTTGAACTACGTTTTCTCCTAAACCATAGGCTCCAGTTACTAAGGCTGCATTTTTGAATCCGGTTTCGGTATCAATGGAGAACATCACCCCGGAACAGGCGAGGTCAGACCGTACCATTTTTTGCACACCGACGGACAGAGCCACGTTAAAATGGTCGAAATTTTTAATCGTGCGATAGGAAATTGCCCGGTCGGTGAAAATCGAGGCAAAGCATTTATGGCAGGATTCTAAAACTCCTTCTTCGCCATAAACGTTTAAGTAGGTTTCCTGTTGTCCGGCAAAACTGGCATCGGGTAAGTCTTCGGCGGTAGCGGAGGAACGCACGGCAACGTCTACATCATTGGAATAGCGTTTGCATTCTTCTTTATATTCCTCGCCAAATTGGTTACAAAAATCCCCGTCCGTGCTGTAGCGTTCGCAGAGTTTTTTATAGGCGCTGGTAATCGCTGCTTCTAATTCTGGTGGAAACGGAGTGTCTAAAATTAAGGAACGAGCTTGTTTCCCGCGTTGTCGCAGGTTTGGCATATCTTCAACGTCGAGGTCTGCAAATAGTTCCCGTAGTTTTTTCTCTAAACCCGCAGACTCAATAAAATAACGATAAGCATAGGCAGTGGTAGCAAATCCATTCGGAACGTTCACACCTTGGGAAGCGAGTTCTCGAATCATTTCGCCCAAGGATGCGTTTTTCCCACCTACTGAGGGAATATCAGAAATTCCCACTTCATCAAACCACAGTACAAAAGCTGTTTCTTTCGCTTCTGAATTTACTGTTTCAGTCGTTGCATAAGTGTTAACCATTTTTAAAATCCTCCAATTGGAATGACTGTTTTATTAACATTCAGTCAATCTTTATTGTTTATTTAAGTTCAAACTTAGGTCAGAACGTATTAATACTTACTCGTACATTCTAAGTTAAGTTTCTCTAAATCATTCTTGAACTTTGCAGTTCTTAAAATTGCGTCCGGTTTTTCTCTCTAGGTCTGAACTTTTGTTCTCAACTGAGGTTTTTTTCCTCTATATTCAAGACTACCACCTTCTATCCCTATTACAATATAGGTTCTTTTTACTTCCATAGTAACCTAATGTAAAAGATTATTGCTGCCAGGGAGTTTTGGGCTATTCTTAAAAAAGATTAAGTTCTCAAAACCTTGAGAATTAACATTAACAAATGTTGCAAATGAATATTAACAATTGTATCAAAAAATCCAATATGGTTTCTACAAGCCTTCTGAGTCTAAATACTTGTCTAATTTAATAAGTACCTAAACAAAATTAATTACACATCCTCTACCCTGTTCCCTCCCCCCCTAGCCCCCCGTGCACGGGGGGTTTGGGGGGGCTCCTCGCGTGCACGGGGGGTTTGGGGGGCTCCTCGCGTGCACGGGGGGTTAGGTAATTTATTTTGTGCAACTACTTATGCTATCAAATTACTGTTGTCAGGTTTTATCCTTTTCGCAGTCAGAGTGTCCTCACTCGCTGAAAAATCCTTCCCACCCCACAGTCCTCGAGACATCAAACATCCTACGTTAAATGATTACTGCTATTAATATTTTCCGTAAATCTTTCAATCACTAATCGTAAAATTGATAATCCTAAAACAATTAAAAATAGAATTAACCCGATAGTACAAGCATAGCCAAATTCTAACTGTTGAAATCCTCGTTCATATAAATAATAAACAATGGTTTTAGAACTATTTCTCGGCCCGCCTTGGGTCATAATAAAAACTTCTTCAAATACTTTCGTGGAGGAAATCGCCGAAATTACCCCAACTAAAACCATATAGGGTTTCATCAGAGGTAACGTAATATCCCAGTGTTTTTTAAACCCATCCGAACCATCAATACTTGCCGCTTCATATAGTTCTAATGGAATCCCTTGTAATCCTGCTAAATATATTACCATATAATAGCCTAACCCTTTCCAAATAGTCACCGCCATCACACTAAATAAGGCAATATTCGGACTGGTTAACCAAGGAATCGGCGGAATAGCAATAGCGTTTAAAAGTTGATTGAAAAAACCATTTTCTGCATATAACCATTTCCAAGCAATACCCGCCACCACCATAGAAATCACAACCGGGACATAATAAGCAGTTCTAAATCCATTCATTCCTCGTAATTTTTGGTTAACTAAAATTGCTAAGGTTAATGGTACAAAGACTAAAATTGGAACCACTACGATTAAATAAAGAAACGTATTTTTTAAGGTTTCCCAGAATACCTCATCTGTCCATAACCGTTGAAAATTTTTTAATCCCACCCATTCGGGAGGTGTGAGTAAATCGTAACTAAATAAACTCAGATAAAATGCTTGTAACGCTGGCCAGAATACCGTTAAGGTCAGCATTAATAAAGCCGGAAATAAAAATAAATAAGGCGTGAAAACAGGTTTAAACTTTAACATCACTTTTTATTAAATAATTAATAAAGTTCGTTGTTGGGCTTTAGCCCTCTATTTTTGCGCTGAAGCGCAACAACGAACCAATGTTAATCGGATTTTAACGTTGTTGGGCTAAAGCCCTCAAGATTGCGCTGAAGCGCAACAACGAATTATGTTAGTCGGATTTCAACTCAGAAAATAACTCATCCCAATTTCCTGAAAACTGACTATCCGGTTCTGTTTTAACTTCAAAAGTGGTATTACAAGCTGGCGCTTGAGTTAATACTTGGATACATAGTTCGGCAATATCATCTCGACTAACTTGCCCTTTAATCGTATCACCTTGGGCAAATTTGAAAGCCGAACCTCCGGGCACTTCTGTTAACGCACAGGGACGAATAATAGTATAGGGAATACCGCTAGAACGAATCACATCCTCTCCTTTTAACTTCCAAGTTAAAATCCCGCCTAATTGTTCGTTTAAACGCACCGCAGGCGGTTCTTCTGCTAAATTTAATCCCGGTTTCCCCGGACGAGTTACCCCCGCCGAACTTACCTGAACAAACCGAGGTAATACTTTCCCACCATAAGCTTTAATAGACTCAATTTCTAATTGAAATAATCCAGGTTGAAATTTCGGGTTTAAAGCTCCATCATATTCAAATTTACTCAACATTAACTGTAGGGAAAATACCTGACTAGAATCAAACGGTTTTCCATCTTTTACGGTTTTAGCTCGAAATACCGGAATTAATTCTGTAAACGGAATTCTAATCGTAATCGGAATATTATAAACCGTATCAAAAGAATAACAATATCCCACACTATCCCAACCATCATTACAGCGAATAATAAATTTATATCGTTTTCCATCTCCTTTCACTCGTAACTCAATTCCCTGATAGTCTGATAAATCTAAAGCGGGTTCAAAATTGCGAGTTCTAATAGAAACAAAACCTCCAGAATTAGCCGTTGAAACATATCCCGTAAATAATCCGCCATCGGGGATTAATTTTAACGAACTTTCACTAATACCCCCCATAACAATATCATCTAATGCTCCCCAAATTTCCTTAATCTCCTCCGTGGGTTTGGTAAAATCAAACAGAATTTTATCCCCAGCTTTCTTGAGAGTTACAGGTACAGCATAAATTAAATTTTGTATGCCTTTATATTCGACTAATTCCGGCACATCAACCACTTCCGGCAGATAAAACTTAATTCCTTGATAATATTTTTCTCGATTAGGAGTATCTCCCTCCACAGGTTGAACCTTAGTTCCATTACAACAAATAATCGCAGTAACATCTTTAAAAATAGCCGAGGTCAAGGTTTCGGAAATTGTTAAATCAGCTTCAATTAATTCTACCGTATTTCCTAATATTGTTCTAGCTCTTTTAATATCCCTAACCAAACAACGCACCGTTATTCCCCGCTGTTGTAACCGTTTAACAACTCGTTTTCCCACCCCTCCGGTCGCCCCGACTACTAATATAATATTCGGTTTCTGTTGCGGTTGTTTTGTACCCATTCTCAATAAATTTTGTATCCAACTAATATTACCAATAAAAGGAACAACCCCAAAATAAGCCAGGGTTTTTAGAAACCTTCCCCCATCCCATTGTCCTTTTTGTTGCTCTACCATTGCCTTCTCCCGATAATTTTGTTAAAGGACTGTACTTAAAGATTAAGATATGTAACAAATTTAATAGTAACAGAAGAAAGCCAAAGTTTCTCAAGGTCTGTGAAATCGTCAATCCTCAAAATTATGGCCTTTCCCTTCCCCAAATAGAAATATCTGTGTTAAGGTATCTCTTGATTGTATAGAAACGGAAACAATGGAAAATATTGATTTAGAAACAGCGCTCCCCGTCGGACTCGCTTTAGTGATTGTTGTAGGTAGTTTTTTGATGATGTTTACCAATTTTTGGACAACCAAGAAACGATAGCCATTAAAAAGGCTATAATAGAGAAGTTAAAAGTATAAAAAATATTTCATCTCCAGCTATTCTCAAAAACCAGAGTTTTAATCATGATAGATTTAACAACAATTGCTGAGTTTTCTCGAAATAACTGTTTGGGAATTTGTGCCTTTTTAATCCCATTTAATATATTAGCTACCTTACAAACCTTAATTTTTATTGGTCTAAATCGTCCCACCTCTCAAATCCTATTAATTTCTGGGTTTGCTAGTTTGTATTCAGGATTGATGGTACTGCACGTTTTCACTTGGTTTATGATTGGTGTGGTAATGATTCCCACCTATATCCTATTATCCCTAGGAACAACCTGTTTAGTGATTAATATTTGGGCAATTAAATCCCCTGATAATTTAAAGTATTTTATCGAAAAAATAGTTTCATTTGCTCAAAAAATACTAGGCAAATTACAGAATCCAGCTTTTAACTAAAGCGATGGAATCTTCTGACACTACCCATATTCACACGGATTGAAATCCGTGAAATCTGAACACGGATTACGCAGATTAACACAGATTAAAATCTGTGAAATCCGTGAAATCCTCTTAAATCCGTGTTCCCGATTACCCAACAAAAAAGACCAGCGCAAAATCTCAATTGCTGGTCTGGGTTTATGGATACCGTTGTTGTTTCAATTTGAAGATACCTAAACGCCGCGTTCTACATCTGCGGTGCGGGTAGAAATGTTCAAATCTCACGTTAACTATTGTATCAAGGGTTACTCATTTTTTTGACAAAAATTTAACTTCAGGCGGTACGAGTCAACAATTAACCCCGATTAGCTTGTTGAACTTGTTGATTATACATCGAGCGTAACACCCGACCGGGATCAACCCAGTTGCCATTATGCTTTAATCCCCAGTGTAGGTGAGGGCCCGTTGTCCGTCCACTCATCCCCACCCTAGCAATTCTCGTCCCAGAAGGAACTTGTTGACCTTCCCAGAGTTGAATTCCCCCCTGTCGGTCAATAAAATAAGTCCCTTGAGCGTTTTTTTCCACGCTACCTTGAATATGACAATAAATATGTTCCCACTGACCCGACTGAATCGCAATGCCAGTACCGCAACGGTCATCTTGCCAAACTTCTGTCACCGTCCCCTGCCACCAACTACGAATATAACTGCCTTGGGGGGCTGCTAAATCTAAACCATAGTGAAAACCAGACGAACGATACCCAAACGGGGAGGTATATTCTTGAAAGCCTTCCACGGGGAAAGAAGCTCCCGACCAGTTTACACCCGTTGCCACTTCAGCATTTTGAGCTTTGGCGAACTGTTGTTTCCATCCCAGTACCCCAAAACCCAGACCGATTAATCCTGCTAGTAAAATAAGATTACCTGGACGCAATAATTTAGATTTTGCCATTAATGTTTGACTCCTCAATCACTAAAAAGGGGTTATTAGTGGGATTTTTTTATAATTGTTCCAGTAAAGAACACACTTTTTCAGGGTATTCACTGAATTGATAGCAGTAAACAGGGAACAGCCTAACATTTACGATAACCGTTAGCGATTTTATCAAGGGTTCACGGAGTATTGTACTGGATTTTGGTTAAAGTTTATCAATACAATTAGAAGTCAGGAGACAGGAGATCGGAGGAAAACAGGAAGTGTCCCCCTATTCCCAGATCCGGCGTTCCCTCCCCCCTAGCCCCCCGTGCACGGGGGGCTAGGGGGGCTGTTCCGGTGTTCCCTCCTATCATTGATTAAGCATTAGCCCCTTTACCAAAGAATTTCGGCGGTTCAGCTAAGGTATAAATTTCGGTTTCAGTCGCGATCGCATCCCGCAGATGTTTGGGAACTTGTAACATTCCTAACATCGTTATCCCATCAAACATCTTTAGACCCCCGGTGGTTTGAGCTTCTAAAACCTTATCAACATTTTCCGGTTCAGGACGGGTATTAATCGGTTGGGCAGAAACGATAATAAAACTCCAGGGACTTCCGTAGGTGGAAATATAACTGGTATAGGAGTGAACATGGGGAAAAACCGTTTTCAGGGTATTCACCAGGCGGACGTGCAGTTTCATCTCATTCGGGGAAACCGGGCCAGCTTGAATTACCCCATAGCCATCGGGGGTTAAAATTTGACGAATTTTTTCAAAATATTCCTTGGTGAACAATTTAAAAGATGGCCCATCTTCAATCGGATCGGATAAATCAGAAATCACAATATCCCATTTTTCCTCAGTCTGATCTAAAAAGTCGATCGCATCCCCGATAATCAATTGAGTACGGGGGTCATCAAAGGCATTTTCGTGCATTTCTGGCAGATACTCTTTACAGGCTTCGACCACATCCCCATCTAAATCAATCATCGCAACACATTCAACAGTTTTCCAGCGTAAAACCTCCCGAATGGTCGCCCCTTCTCCCCCGCCCAAAACCGCAACTTTTTTAGGATCGCCATGATAAACGGAGGCGACATGGACTAATGGCTCATGATAGAGAAATTCATCTCCGGTACAAGATTGCCATTTACCATCAAGAACTAAGGCTTTTCCGTAAGCCCCGGTTTCGACCACATACATATCTTGATAGGCAGTTTTTTTATAGGCTAATACCTTGGTAATTCCATGGACATAAATATCCCAAGGTGTGATATACTCACTCACCCAAAAATCAGCTTTTAGTTCGCTACCCGACATAATTACTTCTCCTAAAAAAATACAGATCCAATGTTCTAGGGTAGAGCATTCTGGATCTGCTACAAAATTAAAATGTTACAACCTATTTAGGATTGCTATATACTCTCACTAATCAAGATTTTCTCAAGATTTTAAATAGTTTTATAAAAGTAAAATAAGGGGTTGAGTAAATCTCTATCTTTAACTAGATGAAATAATGCTTCACCAGATGGTATAAAAAGATTCCTGTTCGCCAATCACCCAGGAGTCAAGATCGCCTTTCATCGCCCGAATCAACCTTTGGGCTTTAGGACAAAACCTGCCTCTTGAAATCAGTCTAAATTTTCCTTGACTTTTAGTTAATCACGAACAGAATGTTGGATAATAAATAATGACAAGTAAATTCTGCCTTACTTCCACCATGAATACTAAGACCGTAAACTATGCGCCCATGGCTCCTGTGTCTTATTGGGATGCACAATTATACGATAGTCACCATAGCTTTGTCTCCAATTTAGCTGTGGATCTCTTGGAATTGCTTGATCCCCGTATAGGGGAACACATTCTGGATCTCGGTTGTGGTACAGGTAACTTGAGTTACAAAATCACAAACACCGGGGCCGAAGTTACGGGGATTGATCATGCTTCAACCATGATTAAACGAGCCAGCCAAACCTATCCCGGTCTAAATTTTTTGGTCATAGATGCCTCTAAATTAGCCTGGAAAGAACAATTTGATGCGGTGTTTTCCAATGCGGTTTTACATTGGATTAAACAACCGGAAAAAGTTATTTCTGGAGTTTGTCGAGCCTTAAAACCCGGCGGACGTTTTATAGCAGAATTTGGCGGGAAAGGCAATATTGATACGATTATTACAGCAATTGATCAGGCTTTAGATGCTGCGGGATACCCTAAAAATAAAACCCTGAATCCCTGGTATTTTCCAAGCATTAGCGAATATGGAATGCTTTTAGAAACTCAAGGGTTTGAGTTAAAGCTGGCAACTTTGGTGGAACGTCCCACTCCATTAACGGATGGAGACAAAGGCTTAAATAATTGGTTGAGAATGTTTGCTGGAGAATTTTTTAAAGGGATTTCAGCCTCAGAACAAATACATATTATGAACGATATCGAAAGTCGCTTACGTCCCAAATTATTTAAAAATGGGACTTGGATTGCTGACTACAAGCGAATTCGGATTGTAGCTAATAAAATTAAGTAGTAAGTGCGAAACGTTCCTGCCAAAGTATAAGGGACAATAAACCCGAAACGTAAGCAGGGAGACGGGTTCAGACAACTGAGCAAACCTGTCTTAACTTTGGAAAATGTGACCTTAAAGGAAGGTCAATCTCGAAGTCAATGGTACGGGCTACCAAACCCTTAAAGTACGGTATCCAATTCCAAAGAGATAAGGCAATTCCCACAGTGCCAGACTGATTATCAAAACACTGAAGCTGGGAGTAATGGGAAATCGGGTATAAGTCAAATACCTAAGTAGTTCTCTAGCCAATTGCCCATGATGAACGAAAGTGAATGTCCGGCTTGAACCGTTGTTATAATTAAGTAGTGAAATTGACTTGATACACTGCGTTCAAAAGAACAAGGGGAAAGATAGAGGCTTCCTATTCGCCTCTATAAATGTAAGTAAGTTTTACTTCTTACTTACAAAGACTTCCGAAGTACCCCGGCGGATAGGACACATCTAAAGGTAATAATCCCATTTTTCAAGGAACGTTAAAACCCCTCATACACTCCTACAGAGGTCGAATACTGTTAGGTAGCCACAAATCTAAGGCGGATGGGATGAGGGTGAGAGATGGAGTCAGAAGCTAATGCCTAAATGTAATGTTTAGGATACGCTGATAGTCTCCGGTTTAGTTGTTAGGTAAAGTCTCAAATAGCAGTATAAACGGTGAAAACGAGTATAACCAAGACTACGGTTGCATGGAACACTATCAATTGGGCGAAAGTTCAACGAGTAGTATTCAAGCTGCAAAAGCGAATTTACCAGGCATCATTATCGGGACAAAATGCAAAGGCTCGAAAACTTCAAAAACTTCTAGTTAAGTCATATTACGCCAAACTCTTAGCAGTTAGAAGGGTAACTCAAGATAATCAAGGCAAGAAAACAGCCGGGGTAGATGGTGTCAAATCCATCACACCCAAACAACGATTAGAACTTGTCCAAAACTTGAATAAACACCAAAAGGCAAAACCACTCCGAAGGAAATGGATACCCAAACCCAACGGAGAAAAACGTCCTCTAGGAATCCCAACTATACAAGACAGAGTAAAGCAAGCCTTGGTTAAATCTGCATTAGAGCCACAATGGGAGGCTAGATTTGAGGGTAAAAGCTATGGGTTCCGACCCGGACGTTCAGCCCATGATGCCATGTCACAAATCTATATAAGCATCAATCAGGGAGAGTATTACATCCTGGATGCTGACATCTCAAAATGCTTTGACCAGATTAACCATGAACACCTACTGTCCAAAATTGATTGTCCATCAAAAATAAAAGCCCAAATCAGACAATGGTTAAAAGCTGGAGTGATGGATAACGGCATATTTGAAGCAACAGAGGCAGGCACTCCGCAAGGAGGAGTCATTAGTCCTTTACTTGCAAACATCGCACTGGATGGAATGATTAGACTTATTGATAACAAATTCCCTAAAAAGAAAGGTTATCTCGTAGCCAAACTCATCAGATATGCCGACGACTTCGTGGTCATTAGCCCACAATTAGAAGTTATTCAACAGTGCCAAGTTGTCATCGAAGAATGGTTAAAACCCATAGGGTTAGAACTGAAACCAGCCAAAACCCGAATATGCCACACACTTAGAGAAATCGAAGTAAACGGCGAAAAGGTATCACCAGGATTCGACTTTCTAGGTTGGAACTTTCGACAATACCCCGTCGGAAAATACCGTTCAGGGAAAACAGGAGGAGGTAACGGCAAGAACTCCAAACTATTAGGACACAAAACCCTAATAAAACCTAGTAAGAAGTCAATTAAAGCTCACGCGGATAAGGTAAAAGAAGTGATTAAAACCCACAAAACTGCACCCCAATACGCATTAATCAAAAGCCTAAATCCAATCATTAGAGGATGGTGTAATTACCATTCCAAAGTCGTTTCAAAAGAAACGTTCTCCTCTTTAGACCATATAACATGGCAAAGATTAAGAGCATGGACAGTCAGCAGATGCGGCAAAGCAGGTTACAGTAAATTAAAAAATTACTACAGGAAAAATGAGAATAGGGCGTGGAATTTTGAAACCAAAGATGGTTACAAACTTTTAACCTATGCCGATACACCCATCATCCGCCATGTAACCGTAAGACCTGAAGCATCACCCTATGACGGAAACTGGACGTACTGGAGTAAAAGAAAAGGTACATCTTTCGATGTACCCAACAAAGTAGCATTTCTACTTAAAAAACAAAAAGGTAAGTGTACCTTCTGTGGGCAATATTTTACCTCAGAAGATATTGCAGAAATCGACCATATCATTCCTATGTCTTCAGGCGGAAAGAATGACTATAAAAACCTGCAATTGCTACACCGCCATTGTCACGATACTAAAACGGCAACTGATGGGTCTTACAACTCAAAAGAAACCGGATGCTCTGATGATAGCAGACAATTAGACTAGGAGCCGTGTGCGGTGAAAATCGCAAGCACGGTTTTGAATGGGAGTCGGGGGTTGTAAAGCCCCCCTCGACCCCTAATATTACACGGGGGAAAGGGAATATTCTAATCAATTTTATCCCCTTTCCCTCTCAATAACTCAATTGTCGTAAGTCCCCGATCATCGGTATGTCGGGTTTAATATTTGCTTTACCCAATTGATTCACTCAGGAAAATCTGGTAAAATCCAAGTGGGGGGCTGCGTTCTTTTCTTCCGCATCGCTTCCTCTGCCATTTGTAACATTTGATCTAAGGATGTATTATTGATAAAGTTCTCCGTGTCTGGGATATATTCCCGATTAGGGCATTTATCCCCCAAAACACAGCCATTCACACAGGCTTCCGCACAATTAATTGATGTTTCTATCATCGGTTTCTCGTCTCCACGTTATCGGTGTTAGATTTAGGTTTGCTTCCAGGTTAGGATTCAAAACCCCATACCTTCTGAAGTTCGTTTTAAAAATTCTAACGTGAGTTTCAGCTAAAAAAATAGTTGATTACTAATTATATGATAGAATAGGTTGAATTGGGCAATTTAATTAAGACTCAGATCTTTTCTCGGAGTCCCTATGAGTCATTTTATCCGCCGTTTCAAAAAATTACCTTGGCTATCTTTATTACAAAGTGTCGCCTTGACTTATTTAATAATTGCGATCGCAGAAATTTTTACCCTCTGGGGAATCACCCACTCTCCAGCATTCAAACAAATTATGCTGCTTTTATTGACTCCTCCCCTGGGAATGTTGATTATATTTGCAGTAGGGGTGGGGGTGGGAGCCCTATCAATTTATTTAATCGAAATTCAGCCCTCTAAAGTTTTTCTTAATGTTGCTTGTTTATGGGCATTATTTATTAGTTTATTAATTGTTTTATTCCTCTATAAATCTATCTTTCCCCCTGTGATTTTACTTAGCACATCTCAAATCACCATTATGGGAATTTTAATCGGTCTATTTTGGAAAGGTAGACCCTATTGGCGTTGACATTCTCACCCGGTTTCGTCTTTTTTCTCCAAACCAACTTTTCCCCAGATTAGTTCCCCAGACGACTTGACAAAAATCTCGATTTAGGAGACAATATTTTCACGGCTAAAATGACTATACTCTTGACTTTTTAGTCAACACAATAACCCACTCAATCCCTTAACTCTCTAAAATCCAACTATTTCACCACAATCTTTAATCCTTCTCGATAATGGGCGATCGCTGTAATCACAGCAACCGAAAAATAAAACATCCGAATCCCCCAAAAACAAACCCCCATAATCATCGTAATTAAAGTCGGAGGAATCCCGCTTACCCGCACAAATTTAGAGTTAATTTGCTGTTCCAAACGTTCTAATTCCTGCATTTGCAATTGTCGGGTTGGAACCATCGGAAATTGTCCAGTATATAAATAAAACCCAAAAACCCCATCCTGATTAATTCTACGTTTAAGAAAAGAATCAGCTACCGTTTGCGCTTGATGGAAGGAAAGATCATCATCCTGAGCAATATCCTCGACCCAAAGATTGTATTTAACCACTTGAGGAACCGCTAAAATAATTGGAATTAAAATAATCAGAAAAACTTGACTAATTTTTCGAGCATCGGTCGTAGGTAACAAACCCGTTGCGACTCCTAATCCCATCCCCAAAATCGCAAACACTAAAATATTGAGTAAATCAATAATTTCCAAACCCCTAAGTAAATCGCCAAATATAAAAATGGGGTAAACAAATCTATGGGCGAGTTTCAGGACTAAAACCTTAATTGCGATCGCCACAACCGTCAAGACCAATGCAGAGAAAACAAACATGAAAGCGCTGATGACATAAATCGTAATTCGCTTTAGTAGTTTGGGTAAATTCATTAAAGAGATTTAAAAGATTAAGGGTGACTCTGGGATTGGGTTAGGGACTGTTGGGCGAGTTGAGTAATTTGGGCGATCGCCAACTCAGAAGGAAAGGGTTGACCGACCGTATGCAACCATAACAAATACTCAATATTTCCGGCCGGGCCCTGGAGCGGCGACCAAGTTAAATCTCGATATTGCCATCCCAAGGATATCGCCACAGAACCCACCTGAAAGATAGCACGGGCTTGATCCTTAGAATCTCGGACAACTCCCTTTTTACCCACCCGTTCTCTACCCACTTCAAATTGAGGTTTGACTAAGAGTACCACTTCCCGATTCGGCTTTAATAATTGCCACAATGGTGGCAAGATTTTGGTTAAAGAAATAAATGATACATCCACAACGGCAAAATCAGGATAATTTTCCGGTGTATCTGATTCCCCATACAACTGATCGGGAGTTAAATATCGCAGGTTTGTCCGTTCTTTCAAAACCACCCTGGGATCATTTCTAATTCCCCAGTCTACTTGTCCATAACCCACATCCACACCATAAACTTTTGTCGCCCCGGCTTTTAATAAACAATCAGTAAAACCTCCAGTGGAAATTCCCCCATCCAGACAGACGCGATCGCTCACCTCAATTTTAAATTCCTCCAGCGATTTAGCCAGTTTTTCCCCCCCTCTGGAAACAAAACGCGATCGCTGTTTCACCTGAATCTTAGCTTCTACATTAACTTCCGTCCCAGGTTTATCAATCATTTGTTGATTCACTAAAACCGATCCCGCCCGGATTAAACCTTGAGCCTGTTGGCGGGACTCACATAAATTCAGGTCTACCAATAAGGTATCGAGTCGTTGTTTCACAGGTCAGGGGGAGTAGGGAATGGGTCATAAACTGATAACTGATGCGTTTTAAGTGGAGAATTGATTCATAATTATTTATCCCAACGGCAAAGTAGAAATGACTACCGCCCAAGTTATTATTGATCGCCCTATTTTTTTATCAGCCAAATCAAGCCTAACCCCTATTATACCCATGGGCTTAATAAGAGTTGGCTGTTTTATTTGCTTGAAAAAAAATCGAGTCAAGGAGTTAAATATCCTGTTCACTCAATTCGCGAATTAAATGATCAAAAGGTTGTTCTAAATAATCTCCAGTGGGCAACCCGGCAGCAGCAACCTGAGCAGTAACTAAACCTTTCAGAATCCCGATCCCGAAAACAGTAGGGCCAACGGGAACGCTCAAGGAATTGTAAGTTTCCCGTAAACCTTGAAGCACCCGTTCATCCAAAACATCCGTATTCCCAGCCACCAGAGCATAGGTAGCATAACGCAGGTAGTAGCCCATATCGCGTAAGCAGGCTGCATAGCGACGGGTAGTGTAGGCATTTCCCCCAGGACGAATCAACTCAGGAATCTCGTCGAACAAAGCCATAGCAGCTTGTTTAACCAAATCCGCAGCATTGCCGTTGATCACCCCAGCAGCTTGAACTCTGGTTGTCCCCGTTGCAAAATAGGACTTGAGTTGATCGAGGGCGTCCCGATCTAAATAGCGACCCGTTCTGTCGTAATTTTTTATTAAGCTGGTAACGGCATCTTGCATGAAGTCTATCTCCCTATATAATATCTTTCAATTATTCTGAAGTCGCGACGTGTTGTATTGTAACACTCAATACAAAACTTAATCAATCTGACTCACTATGATCAGCCAGATGCTTTGTCAGTCCAACTGCCAAACCTGTCAGAGATAATCAAAAAGATTTTTGAGGAGATATTCATCCATGCCAGAGACAGCCCAAGAGGTCTTATCGTTAATCGAAGACCAAAAGATTCAAATGATTGACTTGAAATTCGTGGATATGCTAGGAACCTGGCAGCATCTAACGGTACACAACAGCCAAATCGATGAATCCTCCTTTACAGACGGCGTACCGTTTGATGGTTCCAGTATTCGCGGTTGGAAAGCCATTAACGAATCTGATATGTCCATGGTGTTAGATCCAAAAACAGCTTGGATCGATCCTTTCATGGCAGAACCGACTCTGAGCATTATTTGTAGTATTCAAGAACCCCGTACTGGAGAACCCTACAACCGATGTCCCCGGGTGATTGCCCAAAAAGCCATTGATTATTTAGTTTCGACCGGAATGGGGGATACGGCATTTTTTGGCCCGGAAGCGGAATTCTTCATTTTTGATGATGTTCGCTTCGACCAAACCCAACATTGCGGCTATTACTATGTCGATTCCGTTGAAGGTCGTTGGAATTCGGGACGGGAAGAACCCGGTGGTAACTTAGGCTACAAACCAGGCTACAAAGAAGGCTATTTCCCCGTAGCTCCCACGGATACTTTCCAAGATATTCGTACCGAAATGCTATTAACCATGGCTAAATGTGGGGTTCCCATTGAAAAACATCACCATGAAGTGGCCACGGGTGGACAGTGCGAACTCGGTTTAAAATTCGGGACGCTGGTTGAATCCGCCGATAACTTGATGATCTACAAATATGTGATCAAAAACGTCGCTAAAAAATACGGCAGAACAGTCACCTTCATGCCCAAACCCGTTTTCGCAGATAACGGCTCTGGGATGCACGTCCACCAATCCATTTGGAAAGATGGTATACCCATGTTTGCTGGCGATAAATACGCGGGTTTCAGCGACATGGGGCTGTGGTACATCGGTGGCATTCTCAAACACGCCCCGGCGTTGTTGGCCTTGACCAACCCCAGCACCAACTCCTACAAACGCTTAGTTCCTGGGTATGAAGCTCCGGTGAACTTGGCCTACTCTCAAGGCAACCGTTCGGCTTCTGTGCGGATTCCTCTGTCGGGAAATAACCCCAAAGCCAAACGTTTAGAGTTCCGGTGTCCTGATGCCACTGCTAACCCCTACATGGCCTTTGCAGCCATGCTCTGCGCCGGGATTGATGGGATTAAAAACCAAATCGATCCGGGTGAACCTTTGGATGTGGATATCTACGATCTCAGTCCTGAAGAACTGCGGAAAATTCCTTCGACCCCAGGTTCTCTGGAATTGGCCTTGGAAGCCTTGGAACAGGATCACGCCTTCTTAACTGAACCCGGTGTGTTCACGGAAGACTTTATCGCCAACTGGATTTCCTACAAACTCGATAACGAAGTTAACCCTACCCGGTTACGTCCGACTCCTTACGAGTTTGCTCTTTACTACGACTGTTAATTTTTGTTAAATCCGTGGGAGCGGAATTGACGAAAAGCCCCACGCTGACCTAATGGGTTGGCGTGGGGTAAATTGTGGTCTAGCAAAGAGGGTTGGGTCTCCCAACCCCCACGATAAAATGTTACAATCTATTAATTTTAGGTACGGGTCGAGGTTACGGACAACATAATACCGTTGTTTATAATCCGGCGGACAAATATCGAGGAATGCCTCACCGTCACTGTATTTTAATGAATCTCGAAGATATAAAAAACGCCGGGTTTCAACCCCATCAACTGGTAAAAGTTCGAGGAGATGCGGGGGAATTAGACCCTATTGAAATCATTGCGGGTAATATTTTACCTGGTGCAGCATTTATGTTTTATCCTGAAGCCAATATTTTTATTTAAGCCACAAATTGATCCTTTATCAGAAACCCCAGCCTATAAAAGAGTCCCTATTTTTGTTTATTAGATAAGTACCTAAACAAAATTAATTACAAATTCCCTAGCCCCCCCGTGCACGGGGGGTTTGGGAGGGCTTTTCCCTACAATAACACATTTTATGCTTTAATTTAATCAAGTCGAGTTAAACAAAAGTAAACCTCCTCAACTTCTATGGTACAAATTCGTCGTCGTCAGCCTAATCCCGCCGTTGAAGTCTTAGGTTTACGCTATCAAGTAGCTATACCGGGTGCGGAGCCCCAAAATATTTTAGAAGAAATTGTTTGGTATAAAGAAAAAGAAATTACCGACCTACGAGAACGTTTACCCTTAGAAAAATTAAAGCAAAAAGTCAATACAATTCCTGCCACCCGTAACTTTTTTCAAGCCTTAAAACAAAGTAAAACTCAACCTGCGGTGATTGCCGAAGTTAAAAAAGCCTCCCCCAGTAAAGGAGTAATTAGAGAAGATTTTGATCCGGTTGCGATCGCTAAATCCTATCAACAAGGAGGCGCAAGCTGTTTATCCGTTTTAACCGATAAAAAATTCTTTCAAGGCAGTTTTGATAACCTGTCTAAAGTTCGGGATGTTGTTGATTTACCCTTACTTTTTAAAGATTTTGTTATTTATTCCTATCAAATTTATCTGGCTAGATATTATGGAGCTGATGCGGTTTTATTAATTGCGGCGGTTCTCTCCGACCAAGACCTACAATATTTCCTAAAAATTGCTAAGGTTTTAGGAATGACCGCCTTAATAGAAGTCCATACCCTCGAAGAATTAGATCGAGTCTTAACCCTCGATGGGGTTAACTTAATTGGAATTAATAACCGCAATTTAGAGGATTTTTCCGTCGATTTACAAACCACTTGCCAATTGTTACAAAGCCGACAATCTCAATTCCAATCCCGTGATATTTTAGTCGTAAGTGAATCGGGACTATATACCCGTGAGGATATCAGTTTAGTCACCCAAGCCGGGGCAAAAGCCGTTTTAATTGGGGAATCTTTAATCAAGCAACCCGATCCTGGTGTTGCCTTAAGTCAACTGATTGCCGTTGAGTGATATGATTGGAAGATAATTACGAATTACGAATTTGTAGTTCGTAATTTAACTAACGGATTCTTATTCTCGCTTATGTTAATTCAATAAGTTAATCCAAAAGGGATTACTGAATCACAAGGCATAAAGGGGTAAATTTCTAATTCGTAATTCGTAATTTCTAATTCGTAATTCGTAATTTAGCTACTGACGCAAAACACCGAACCCTTATTAATAGAAACAGACCATGGACGATAAATTAATGTTGATGATTCCAGGGCCAACTCCGGTTCCTGAAGGGGCTTTATTAGCGCTGTCCAAACACCCCATCGGACATCGCAGTGGCGATTTTTTCAAAATTATGGCCGAGGTGACGGAAAACCTGAAATGGTTACACCAAACCAAAAATGATGTGCTAATTTTAACCGTCAGTGGCACCGGGGCGATGGAAGCCGGAATTATTAATTTCCTCAGTCGGGGGGAAAAGGTATTATGTGGTTCTAATGGTAAATTCGGAGAACGTTGGGTTGAAGTCGCCACCGCCTACGGTTTAGAAGTCGATACCGTCACCGCCGAATGGGGACAACCCCTCGACCCCGAACAATTCCGGGCTAAATTAGAAGCGGATACTAATAAAGAAATCAAGGCAGTTATTATTACCCACAGCGAAACTTCTACCGGGGTAATTAACGATTTAGAAGCCATTAATCGCCATGTAAAAGCTCATGGGGCGTTAATGATTGCGGATGCTGTCACCAGTTTAGGCGCGTTTAATCTTCCTATTGATGAATGGGGGATTGATGTGGTGGCTTCCGGTTCCCAAAAAGGCTATATGATCCCTCCGGGTTTGGGATTTGTGGCGGTGAGTGATAAGGCTTGGGAAGCTTATAAAACCGCTAATCTGCCGCGCTATTATTTAGATTTGGGATTGTATAGCAAATCGGCTAAGAAAAATACTAATCCCTTTACTCCTCCGGTGAACTTGTTTTTTGCTTTACAAGTCACTTTACAAATGATGAAAAAAGAAGGGCTAGAAAATATTTTTGCCCGTCATCAACGCTTAACTAAAGTGACGCGTGAGGCGGTTAAAGCCATGGGATTATCGTTATTTGCCGCCGATGAATGCGCAAGTCCGGCGATTACGGCTGTTGTTCCTCCCGATGGTTTAGATGCTGAAGATATTCGGGCTATTGTTAAGAAGAAATTCGATATTGTTTTAGCCGGAGGACAGGATCATCTCAAGGGTAAAATTTTCCGCATTGGTCATTTAGGATTTGTTAGCGATCGCGATATTTTAACGGCGATCGCATCTTTAGAAGCCGCATTACAGGAACTTGGTTATCAAGGATTTACTTCCGGTGCGGGAGTTGCTGCGGCGGCCAGGGTGTTAGCAGAATCTTAATTTAGTTTTTGAGAATTCTATCGGTGGGCAATAATAGCCCACTTTTTTTATATACAGCAACCGCCAAGGCAGTTAGGATGAAGACGGATCTTGGAACCCAGACAGTTAAGTATTTTCCCCCGGTGTTCCCTCCCCCCCCCTAGCCCCCCGTTCACGGGTGGTTTGGGGGGGCTGTTCCCTGCTATATAGCAATCCTAAATATTGCTATAGCTATATAATAGACCCATACGCATAGCGCGTTTTGTTATCCCTTATTCTTGAGCTTGATTGTATTCGATGCTGAATTTTTACTTTGATCCAGAAACCAATACTCACAAATCCTTTGAGTTACCAGGCGCTCGTCCCCATTATAACCCTGACCGTCCGGGTCAGGTAGAACATATTTTTCTGGACTTAGTTCTCGATATTCCTAATCAAAGTTTTAAAGGAACTTGTACCCTAAATTTGAATCCGGTTAAAAGTGGCATAGAAACCTTAACTTTAGATGCGATCAACTTAGAAATAAAAAAGGTAAAAATTGAGGACATCAATCAAGAATTTGATTATGATGGCGAACAATTACAGATTTATCTACAGCAACCTACAACGGTCAATCAATTAATTAAAATTGTCATTAATTATTCCGTTACCAATCCCCAACGCGGACTTTATTTTATTAGTCCAAATAAAGATTATCCCGATAAACCGATTCAAGTTTGGACACAGGGAGAAGATGAAGATTCTCGCTTTTGGTTTCCTTGCTTTGACTACCCCGGACAATTAGCGACTTCAGAAATTCGGGTACAAGTTCCTAAACAATATTTAGCTATTTCCAATGGCGAATTAATTAATACTGAAACCAAAGGCAAAACTAAAATTTATCATTGGTCACAGAAACAAGTTCATCCCACTTATTTAATGACCTTAGCGGTGGGAGATTTTGCCGAAATTAAAGACGAATGGAATGGAATTCCTGTTTTATATTATGTTGAGAAAAACCGCCAAGAAGATGCTCTAAGGAGCATGGGAAAAACTCCGCAAATGATTGAGTTTTTCTCTAAATATTTTGGCTATGTCTATCCCTATCCTAAATATGCTCAAGTTTGTGTAGATGATTTCATTTTTGGCGGGATGGAAAATACCTCAACTACCTTATTAACCGATCGCTGTTTATTAGATGAACGAGCTACCCTAGATAATCGTAACACAGAAAGTTTAGTTGCCCATGAATTAGCCCATCAATGGTTCGGGGATTTAGTAGTAATTAAACATTGGTCACACGCCTGGATTAAAGAAGGCATGGCGACCTATACTGAGGTATTATGGACGGAACAGGAATATGGCAAAGACGACGCGGCTTATTATCGTTTAAATCAAGCCAGAAACTATTTTTCTGAGGATAGTTCTCGCTATCGTCGCCCAATTGTCACCCATATTTATCGGGAAGCAATTGAACTTTATGATCGCCATTTATATGAAAAAGGTGCTTGTGTTTATCATCTAATTAGAACCGAATTAGGAGACGAACTATTCCAAAAAGCAATTCAAACTTTTGTTCAGGATAATGCCCATAAAACCGTAGAAACCATTGATTTATTAAGAGCCCTAGAAAAATCAACCGGAGCTAATTTACTTCCCCTGTTTGATCAATATGTATTCCGAGGCGGACATCCTGATTATAAAGTTTCCTATAGTTGGGATAATCATAATAAATTAGCCAAAATTACGATTAAACAAAATCAAGCTAAAGATAGCGATAAACTCAGCGAGACAAACCTCTTTGATTTAAAAATTCCGATTGGTTTTGGCTATAAACCCGATAAAAAATCCCCAGAAACGGAAGTAAAACTCAAAACCTTTACGGTGCAGGTTCATGAAAAAGAACAAACCTTCTATTTCCCCTTAGAAGAAAAACCTGATTTTATTAGTTTTGATGTGAATAATAATATCCTTAAAACCGTAAATTTGGATTATGCGGTGGCTGAATTAAAAGCTCAATTACAATATGATCCCGATCCGATTTCTCGGATTTATGCCGCTAAATCTTTAGCTAAAAAAGGCGGATTAGAAGCCGTTAAAGCCCTATCTAATGCTCTAAAAAATGATGGTTTTTGGGGGGTACGGGTAGAAGTTGCCAAACAATTAGTGCGGGTAAAATTAGATCAAGTTTTCCCAGGATTAGTTGAAGGATTAAATGATCAGGATGCCCGGGTCAGACGGGCGGTAATTAATAGTTTAGCCAAACTGAAAACCACAGAAAGTTATCAAGTCTTAAAACCCCTTTTAGAAAAAGGAGATCCTAGTTATTTAGTTGAATCTTCAACAGCAACAGCATTAGGAGAAATTGCCGCTACCCATCTGGAGGATAAACATTTAGTTGAACAAACCGTTAAACTGTTAAAATCCGTCCTTAAAGAAAGAGAAGGCTGGAATGAAGTGGTGCGTTCCGGGGCAATTTCAGGACTGAGTAAAATCAAAACCTCAGAAGACGCCTTAAACTTGATTTTAAAGTATACAGCCCCCGGTATTCCCCAGGCATTACGGTTAACTTCGATTCGGGCTTTGGGCAGTATTTCCACTGGTCAAACCTCGACAAATACCGAACGGATTGTACAACGGTTAGAAGAACTATCTAATGAAGTCTTTTTCCTGACGCAAGTGGCTGTTGTTGCCTCCCTGGAACAGATGGAAACCCCGAAAGCCATGGATGTACTTCAGTCCTTAACAGACCAAACCCTAGACGGACGAGTTCGCCGTCGAGCAGAGGAAGCGATTCAGACTGTTCAGGGAAAAATCGGTTCAGAACCCGCATTGAAAAAACTGCGGGAGGAACTCGACAAAATCAAAAAGGAAAATCAAGACCTGAGAAGTCGTTTGGAAACTTTAGAAGCAAAAAGTAAATCCAGCAAATCGTAAAACCGGATGCTAGGCGTGATCAATTTGTCTATGTCTGAAGGTATAAACGTTGTATAGAACTTATTTCCCCCCTATTGAATAATGATTCAACCTAAAGACGTCAAAAACTTAACGTGATTTAACGTTTGATTGAGTCCCAAACGGAGAGATTTGAGTTAACTTACAAGAAAGAACAATCCTAAGGGTTAGATAGTTGTACTCACCCTCCCTACTTGATCAATTCTCCGTCGGTGAATGAACGATGATCAGATTTCTTTTTTGACAAAACCGTGCAATTTTTGTTAAAAAGGCTACAATCGAAAAGGTCTTGGCGTCATCCAATGATCACCTTTGAACATTTACCTTCACTATGCTAGGACTGAGGTGGGTTACGATGACTCACTCAGTAACTCGCTGGGTAAATATTTAAACCTGGATTCGGTGTTTCACTGGTTCAGGAGTCTATGAATAGACATCTTTATTCTGTAATTAATTTTTACTAATTGAGGAGCATGAGGAACGCGGCATGACCCAAAGTAACAACGGACTCGCAACCCTTCCACTGGAGAAACAAGTTGATATCCCTAAAAATGACAATAAAGCCAGGGACAGGGACAAGGATTCATCAAAGGATGAGCCAGATGCAGAAGATCTAATTGAAGAAGAAGAAATTTCAGAGGAAGTGATCGGGGAGGAAGATGACGAGAACAAAGCTGCAAAAGGAGCTAAATCTCGCCGTCGAACTCAGACAAAGAAAAAACACTTTACAGAAGATTCGATTCGTCTCTATCTGCAAGAAATTGGTCGGATTCGTTTATTACGCGCAGATGAAGAAATTGAACTCGCTCGTAAAATTGCCGACTTACTCGAACTAGAGCGAATTCGGGAAAAATTGATGGAACATTACGACCGCGAACCCAATGAGCAAGAATGGGCAACCGCCGTTGAAATGAAGTTGCCAGAATTCCGCCGCCGTCTTTATATTGGCCGTCGGGCAAAAGATAAGATGGTACAGTCTAATTTACGACTGGTGGTTTCTATTGCCAAAAAATATATGAATCGGGGTCTTTCTTTTCAAGACTTGATTCAAGAAGGCAGTTTAGGATTAATTCGCGCCGCCGAGAAATTTGATCACGAAAAAGGTTACAAATTTTCCACTTATGCGACCTGGTGGATTCGTCAGGCAATTACTAGAGCGATCGCCGATCAATCTCGGACTATTCGACTACCAGTTCACCTGTATGAAACCATTTCTCGAATTAAAAAAACTACCAAGTTATTGTCTCAAGAAATGGGTCGCAAACCCACGGAAGAAGAAATCGCAACTCGCATGGAAATGACCATCGAGAAGTTAAGGTTTATTGCTAAATCGGCTCAACTTCCGATTTCTTTAGAAACACCGATTGGGAAAGAGGAAGATTCTCGTTTAGGAGATTTTATTGAATCCGATGGCGAAACTCCTGAAGATCAAGTATCTAAGAATCTATTACGAGAAGATTTAGAAAATGTATTAGATACCCTCAGTCCCAGAGAACGAGATGTATTGCGTCTGCGTTATGGGTTAGATGATGGTCGGATGAAGACATTAGAAGAAATTGGTCAGATTTTTAATGTCACCCGGGAACGAATTCGTCAAATAGAGGCGAAAGCGTTAAGAAAGTTACGTCATCCTAACCGCAATAGTATTTTGAAAGAGTATATCCGTTAATTGCCGTTATTTCTGTTCGGGTTGAAACAATTTGATCCTGAGAAATAAATTTTTTAATTATCCTCAACGGAGGATAACTCAGGCTGCAATTTATCAACCCGTTTTTTGAAAGATTAAGATTAAAAATTAACTTGTTGAAACATACTCAGGACTATTGAGCAAAACTTATCATAATACCATAAAATTATTTTGCAAGAGTTCTAATAACCATTCTATAATAGAGTTTAACATAAAATGGTCTAATCTGCTGATCAATTAACTCATCCGATGAATGAACCTCAATTTTCTAGTATTAGCGATCGCCTTCCCCCTCAAAACATAGAAGCAGAGGAAGCCATTTTAGGGGGTATTCTTCTCGATCCAGAAGCCATTAGTCGGGTAGCAGAATTATTACAACCAGAATCCTTTGCCCTCAAATCCCATCAAATCATTTATCGGGCAGCTTTAACCCTTCATTCCCAAGGAAAACCCACGGATTTAATGACCGTTACAACTTGGTTAGCGGATCAAAATCTACTCGAACAAGTGGGAGGACAATTAAAATTAACTCAACTGGTAGATCGCACGGTTTCGGCGGTTAATATTGATCAATATGGTTTATTAGTTTTAGATAAAAAAATCCGTCGCAGTATGATTACTGGGGGACATAATATTGTTGAATTAGCCTATGATACCAGTCAAGATTTAGAAACCATTCTCGATAAATCTGAACAACAAATCTTTAATATTTCTCAAGTTAGACCGCAACAGGATTTAGTTTCTATTGGTGAAACTTTAATTGATACTTTCCAAGAAATTGAAGACCGTAATGAGGGAATTGCCTTACCCGGTATTCCCTGCGGATTTTATGATTTAGATGCGATGACAGGAGGTTTTCAACGGTCGGATTTAATTATTATTGCGGGTAGACCGTCCATGGGAAAATGTTTAAGTTTTGATAGTAAAATTGTTTTATCGGATGGGAGTGTTGTCACAATTGAAGATATTTATAATCGTCAAAAAGCTCAAATTTTAACGTTAGAAAATAATTGGAAATTCAAAATTACTGAACCTTCTAACTTTATTGATGATGGAATTAAACCCGTATTTAGAGTCACCACAAAACTAGGGCGTTTTGTAGAATCTACCATCACCCATCCCTTTTTAACTATTCAAGGATGGCGACCTTTAGGAGAAATTAAACCCGGAGATAAAATTGCTGTTCCTCGTCAATTTAATAGCTTTGGATCGGAAAAATTACCTGAATATCAAGTTAAAATTTTAGGTTATTTACTAGGAGATGGAGGGTTGACGAATATTAATAGAATATCATTCAAGGATTCCCCTAAATCGACCCCCCCACCCCCCCCTTGTCAATGGGGGGCTAAGAGAGATAATTATAGAATTAAACAGGATTTTGTTGAGTCTATTCAACAATTGATTGAAAATAAACCCGAAATTTATCCTCTCCTTACTAAGGGGAGGGTTAGGGAGAGGTTAGTTATTTGGATGGAAACAATTGGACTTTGGGGTAAAAATTATCATCAAAAAACTATTCCTGAAATTATTTTTAGATTAGAGCGATCGCAAATTGCTTTATTTCTAAATCGTCTGTTTGCAACGGATGGCTGGGCAACAATATTAGCCAGTGGTCAATGTCAACTGGGTTATGGCAGTGTTAGTGAAGAATTAGCCCGACAAGTTCAACACTTATTATTACGATTTGGTGTTATTGCAACTTTGAAAAAGCGTTCTATTAAATATAAAGAAACCGGACGAACAGCTTGGCAACTGGATATTACTGATGCTTTATCCATTAAAACCTTTATCTCAGAAATTGGGATTTTTAGTAAAGAAAAAGCACTTTTAAAAATAGAAAATGCGTTAATGAATAAACGCTATCAAACCAATCGAGACTTGATTCCCGTAAAAATTTGGCAAGAAATCGCAACGGTTAAAGGATATGAATCTTGGCAAAGTTTAGCAAAAAGGGCAGGGATTCCAGGCTATAGTAATATTCATGTTGGTAAACGGCAATTATCACGGGAAAGACTTTGGAGTTTAGCCACTACTTTAGATAATTTACCCTTACAACAGTTAGCAACCAGTGAGATTTATTGGGATGAAATTGTCTCAATTGAATTTATGGGGGAAAAACAGGTTTATGACTTAACCATTCCTGAAACCCATAATTTTGTTGCAAATGATATCTGTGTTCATAATACCAGTTTTGCGGTCGGTTTAGGACATAATATTGCTAAGGGGCAAAAACTTCCCATTGCGGTTTTTAGTTTAGAAATGTCGAAGGGGCAATTAGTCCAAAGACTATTATCAAGTGAAGCAAAAATTGAAAGTAACCGCATTCGTTCAGGTAGAATTAGTCAATCGGAATGGGAACCTTTAACCATGGCAATTAGTTCCTTAGCAGAATTACCTATTTTTATTGATGATACCCCGAATATTACCGTCACCGAAATGCGTTCTAAAGCTCGAAGATTGCAAGCCGAAAATGGGGGGGTATTAGGGTTAATTTTAATAGATTATTTACAATTAATGGAAGGTGCTAGTGATAATCGAGTGCAAGAATTATCAAGAATTACCCGGTCATTAAAAGGATTAGCCAGAGAATTAAGTGTACCTGTAATTGCCCTATCCCAGTTAAGTCGTAGCGTTGAATCTCGTACTAATAAACGGCCAATGTTATCGGATTTAAGAGAATCTGGTTGTTTAACAGGTGATAGCTTAATCACATTAGCAGATACTGGATTACAAGTACCCATTAAAGAATTAATCGGTAAATCTGGTTTTCCAGTTTTGGCATTAAATGAAAAAACAATGAAGCTAGAAATAGCAATTGTGAGTAATGCCTTTTCTACAGGTATAAAACCTGTATTTACCTTAACAACTCGACTAGGGAGAAAAATTAGAGCAACAGCTAATCATAAATTCCTGACAATTGAGGGTTGGAAAAGACTAGATGAGTTACATGGAGGCTGTCCTATTGCCTTACCCAGTTTTACAATAGAAAATAGTGATATTAACTGGGATGAAATAGTTTCAATTATACCCGATGGAGAAGAAGAAGTATTTGACTTAACAGTTCCTGGCTTGCATAATTTTGTAGCAAATAATATTATTGTTCACAATTCCATCGAACAAGATGCGGATTTAGTGATGATGATCTATCGAGATGATTATTATAATCCTGATACCCCAGACCGAGGAATTACCGAAATTATTATGGCTAAACATCGTAACGGCCCCACAGGAACCATTAAACTATTATTTGACCCTCAATTTACCAAATTTAGAAATTTAGCAAATCCTCGATCTAGCTAATTCAACCCCGATTCCCTACCTCTAAACAGGAATTAAGAGATTTTTACCTCTAACAACTGTAATTCTTAACTTAGGGTTTGTCTACCCATCAATACAACATTGCTGAAACCCTATTTTTCCGATTTGAGGGATAATGGTTTGAGTATCGTTGACAAATTAAGATGGAATCAATCAGTGGGATTTACCTCATATTAGGAATTGTGTTTGAAGTGATGGGGACAACCTGTATGAAGTTATCCCAAGGCTTCACCCGAATCTGGCCTTCTATGGGAATATTTATTTTCTATGGACTTAGTTTTACTTGTTTAACCATAGTCCTCAAAAAAATTGAAGTCAGCCTTGCTTACTCGGTCTGGTCTGGTGCAGGAACAACTCTAATTGCTATTATTGGAGTCAGTTTTTTTCGGGAGTCAATTACTCCGATTAAATTCATATCAATTGCATTGATTATCATCGGTGTAATCGGCTTAAATTCAGGAAAATAAATCAAAAACCGGGTTTCTTTACAAAAACCTGGGTTTGGAGTCCAGAGATAGTGTTTAGAAATCCGGTTTATAAGGTAACTTCTGATGCTAAAAGGCTCACTTCACGCCCAATAGTTCCACATCAAAAATTAATGTTGCATTCGGAGGAATTACACCGCCCGCACCGCGAGAACCATACCCCAATTCCGGTGGAATAATTAACTTGCGACGTCCGCCCACTTTCATGCTCATAACGCCTTCATCCCAACCTTTAATCACTTGACTAACACCAATTTTGAATTGAAAAGGTTGTTCGCGATCGCGAGAACTATCAAACTTTTTACCATCTGTTAAAGTTCCCGTATAGTGAACCGTGACTGTTTGACCCTTCGTAGGAGATGAACCGTCTCCCACTTCCAAATCCACATACTGTAAACCGGAGTCAGTTGTAATTACCTTTTCTTCTGAATTTGTCATATTTTGAGCAATAAGAGTTTGAGCATTGGCAACAACATCGGGTGCGAACAAAGGACTACTAGAAGTTGCTACCGTCTGTTGCACTGAAATCGGAGTATTTTGATTAGCTGCTTGTACCTGTTCTATTGATGTTGTAATTTGAGCTACAACTAACACAACCGTACAAACAATAATTACCCCTAAGCTAATTAGAATTTCTCGCAAAATTCATCCTCCTGCATCTAATCATGTACCTTTAGGATTGTTGTTTCAGGGAAAACCCAAGATTCAAGTTTGACATTATTTGGGGACTTTTTAACGCCAAAGACGATTTTCCAAGTCTCTCATCTGACGTTCTAAGCGGTCGAGGCGTCCGCGTAACTCATCAAGTTCCGACTGACGAGGAACCCCCACATCCTGCATTAAATTGCGGAATTGGCGCTGCATCAGGTCTTCTAAACTGGTTTGATCGAGTTTGAGACCCTGCATCATGTCATCGACAAACTTTTTGGCTTGGTCTGTATTCATCGTCCCGTCTTTGACCCACTGATCGGTGGCTTCCTGCAATTTTTCCGCTACTAAGGAAGTTGTCCCGATCCCAATCATCAACAGTTGTCGGAGTAAATTATTTTGATTATCCATTGTTTCTAACCTGATTAGGCTGCTAAAGTGCAAATATAAAGCCTAGCTTTATGTTTAGACTAACTCACATTTTCTATCTTAACGTCTTAATTTTCTGGAGTTGCCTGTTGCTCAATATATTTTTTTACTGTTCAACTGTAATACCACCACAACTAGCGACAAAGTAAGAACCTGTCCAAAAATAAGGTCTATTGTAAAAATACTTTCGATACTTTACGACTAATACAATATGAGCGTTAAGTCTGTAAACCGATCTAAAACCGTGATGATACATAGTTGAAACTTTTGACCGTTAATGCTATCATAACAAAGGATGATTAATATGTAGCAATGTAGCAGCGCAATGTTAAACGTTCTCAAGGTAAGAATATATCCGAACAAAGAACAAGAAATAGCTTTAGCTAAAAGTTTTGGCTGCTGTCGTTTAGTTTGGAATTATTACCTAGAGAAAACTAACAACCAGTATAAGGAAACAGGAAAAGGGTTAAGTTATTGCGAGATGGCAAAGGATTTAACCCAACTGAAAAAGTTACCTGATTACTCATTTTTGCAAGAAGCTACTGCTGCTGCATTACAGCAATCATTAAAGAATTTAGAATTGGCATTTAAGAACTTCTTTAGCCACCGAGCTAGATTCCCTAAATTCAAAAACAAACATAAAAAACAATCCATTCGTTATCCTGAAAGTTGCTCAATTAAAGGTAATGGTTTAAAACTTCCCAAATTAGGGATTGTTAAATCCAAAATCCCAAAAACAATTAGCAGTAAAATAAAATCTGTTACCGTTTCCAAAACCAGTACAGATAAATATTTTGCTGCTATTTTGTTTGAACCCGATGATTTAATCCCTAACAAAATCAAAATAGGGAAAATTTCAGGGATTGATTTAGGGTTCACGAGAAGATAGCAAATACAAGGGTTGACTTCCTCCATATTGTCAAACTCACCATGATAGAGATGAGAATGCAGCAAAAAACATCAGGGAAGAAGGGATAAGAATATTGTCAACAAATACTGTGGGACACACAGGAATCGAAGCTTGTGGAGAGGATGTAAGACTCGTTGGTACTTGCACTAAAAAGCATTCTTCTGTGAAACAAGAATCCCCCGTCGAGCGCGTGAGCTTGACGGGGGAGTGTCAATTTGTGGTATTTTTCTCCAATTCGCCGATTCGATTTTTCTAGGTTGAAGTCTTCAAAATGTCCCATTGTCCCCGGTGTCACCAACTTATTGATTCTCAGGCGTTAAGTTGTCCCCATTGTCAAGCTCAACTCAAAGCCTTTGGACATCCCGGTATTCCCCTCTATCGTTCGACGGGGAAGGAATATTTGTGTGAAACTTGTCTCTATCACGAGGATGATACTTGCAACTTTCCCCAACGTCCTTTTGCTCAGGAATGTACCCTCTATCAAAATCGTTCAGAACCGTTAATTTATACTGCGATTAAACCTCAGCAAACTCTATTTGTCGCGTTCAGAATTTGGCTACAACAGAATAAGGTTTGGCTGATTGTTTTAGGGTTATTAATTATTAGTTTAATTCTCACTATATTATAGCCTTTTTTTGATTAACTAAAAACTCCGTTGTTGGGCTTGGGCCCATAAATCCAACAAGAATTAATCCTTAGAAAGACGGTTTCTTGGATGTGCGATCGCATTATTAATTAAAATAATCAGGATTTGTGATCAAATCGGTGGGTAAATCTACAATACTTCCAATAACATCCAATTCATATTTTTTATTTCAAAAAAGGTACAGAATCAAACTTTAACTCAAATTTAATCAAAATTGAAGGATGATCAATGAGTCCAAATTCGGTTAAATTTTCATCTTCTAAATGTAAAGCAACAGCCTCTTGTAAATTATAAACCACATCATCTAAGGTTTCTCCCTGTGTGACTACATTAATATCAAGGCATTCAGCAACATAACCCTGTTGTTCGCCTCGATGAATAATGGCTTGGATATTTTCTTTTAATGACATAGACATAATTTTCCGGTAAACTCAAAAAATAGGGTATGTTACCTTTTAACTTAACACACCCTGGCCTCTATTTACATCGCCTGCAACAATACTTTTAATCTATATTTCTCCATTCAACTTTTCATAACCGTGAATAAGTGGATCTATTTATAAAGATTAATATTTGTTATAGAAGTAAACCGCAAGCTCTGACTCAGGAATATATTTAGCTGCTTGTTTAAAAATGGCTTTACAGGTTCCTGGCTCTAACTGTCGGTGATTAGGGACTGTTAAAGTTTCCTTATTCCCTAAATTATAACGACGTAGTTTAACATGGCTTCCTTTTTGACTATGGATTTCAAAACCAAAGCGACCTAAGATAGAAATAACTTCTTGACCCGATAAAACTTTAAATTTTGACATTTGTAATCATTCATATTGTATAAATTTAATCAATAATAACTTTAAGTATAGCATATAAAAATTAGATTATAAGATCACCTCATAAAAAATGCCGGTACCAAATACCCGCCGCTTGTCACACACCTTAACAACCTTGACGTCCCTGCTTGCGGTAGGCTAGATTCAGTTACCTTATTTGCTTGTATTATTGCTTTAGTATGTCTGTATCTGCCCCGACTCGTACCGTCCGTATTGCATCGCGCAAAAGCCAACTCGCCCTAGTCCAAACCCATTGGGTACAGGGAGAACTTCAGAAACACTTCCCCGACATCACCTTTGAAGTGCAAACTATGTCCACCCAAGGCGATAACATCCTGGATGTCGCCCTGGCTAAAATTGGCGATAAGGGACTATTTACCAAAGAATTAGAATTAGGGATGCTTGACCGTAGCAGTGATATTGCGGTGCACTCCCTCAAGGATTTACCAACTCGACTTCCCCAAGGATTAATGTTAGGCTGTGTCTCGGAACGCGAAGATCCGGCCGATGCTTTAGTTGTTCATGAAAACCACAAAGATAAACAACTCGAAACCCTACCAGCAGGCGCTATTATTGGCACTTCTTCCCTGCGACGCCTAGCCCAACTTAGATATCATTATCCCCATTTAGAATTCAAAGATATTCGCGGCAACCTGAATACTCGTCTCCAAAAATTGGATAATGGAGAATATGATGCAATTATTCTGGCCGTTGCTGGGTTAGTTCGTTTGGATATGAGCGATCGCATTCATCAAGTCATCACCCCAGAAATTTCTCTCCACGCCGTCGGACAAGGTGCTTTAGGGATAGAATGTCGAGAAGGAGATAGCGATATTCTTGATATTATTAAAGTCCTCGAACACACTCCCACCGCCCAAAGATGTTATGCTGAAAGGGCATTTTTACGCGAGTTGGAAGGCGGTTGTCAAGTTCCCATTGGAGTTAATACTTTTATTGAGGGCGACCAACTCACTTTAGTAGGAATGGTGGCAAGTCTTGATGGCAAACGGTTAATTAAAGATACTGTAATTGGAAATACCACTGATGCTGAAGATTTGGGTATTCAACTCGCCCATAAACTCAAAGATCAAGGAGCCCAAGAAATCTTAAACGAAATCTTTGCTGAAATTCAGCGTAGCTAGTTTTAATCAAATTTGGGGGTTGATCGTCTTTCCATTTGTTGTAGTGCGAGCATCCCCCCTCGCTATTGCAATATTCCCTATTACCTATTACCTAAATTAAAATCATGCCTGAATATCCTGAAGCCTTTAAAACCGCGTTAAAATTTACCTTAAAATGGGAAGCTGGCGTAGGTGATACTAGAGATTTAGCGGGTACAGTCAATTATGGTATTTCTCAACCAACTTATGATAGCTATTTACAAGGTAAAAAATTAGCTTCTAAGTCGGTATTACAAATTACCTCAACTGAAGTAGAAGCAGTCTATTATGAACAATTTTGGAAACCCTGTTTAGCAGATTCCATGGTGTTACCCTTAGCAGTAGCCCATTTTGATACCGCCGTTAATTTTAGTGTAAAAGGTAGTTTAGAATTTCTACAAGAAGCCATTGGCGGGTTAACTGTTGATGGAAATTTTGGAGCTAAATCAAAAACTGCACTAGAAAAAGTCAATAATTTACCAACCGCCCAACGCTATTGTCAAAATCGAATTGACTATCGCTATCAACGGGTAAAAGCTAACCCCAGTCAAGAAGTTTTCTTAGCGGGATGGTTACGACGAGATCGGGATTTATTGCTGTATGTGAATGAATTAGGCGGATTAACAACACCGAAACCAACACCAAAACCCGTCAGTCAAACAGAAATATTGAGTAAAGTAGAGCAGGCTATTCAGTTATTACAAGAAGCCGTGGATTTACTCAAAAAACAATAACTATATATGAACAAATCTTTAAAATTATTATTAGTATCTACTCCGGTTGGGCCCTTGGGGTCTGGGTTGGGAGGAGGTGTAGAGTTAACAGTATTAAATATTGCAACTATTTTGCAAAAACGGGGTCATAAAATTACAATTGTTGCCCCTGAAACCTCTGAATTAGAATCTTTTTTAGTAGTAGAAATTTCAGGAGAATTACAAACCTATGCCCAAACCCAAAATCGTCATGATCCTGTAATTTTACCCGATAATTCTGTATTGACAAATCTATGGAATTATGCTGGGGAAGTTGCTGATCAGTATGATATTATTGTCAACTTTGCTTATGATTGGTTGCCTTTATTTTTAACTCCTTTTTTTAAAGGTAAATTAATTCATTAATATAGATAAAATTGACCGTTCTGTGTGTCGTAAACAGGCAGAAACCGAATATTCTTTAGATAGATTAGGCGATCGCATGGAACAATGGTTATTTCAACTCATCCCGTAGTAAGCCCTTCAGGGCTTTCTTATTATTATTTTATATCACAAACAAACAATCATGAACAATTTTCCAAGATTAAAACCCGGAGATAAATTAAAAGTAATTACCCCCAGTGGAGCATTAAGAGAATGGGAAAGGTTTGAGGCTGGGGTTGAAATTTGGCGATCGCACGGTTATAATATTGAATTAACACCAGGTTTTGATCAAGTTACAGGCTATTTAGCCGGAACCGATGAAAACCGCCGACAACAGTTAATAGAAGCTTTAACCGACCCCAATTGTCGCGGGATTTTATGCGCTAGGGGCGGGTTTGGGTCAACTCGATTATTAGAAGGTTGGAAATGGGAAAATATTACCCAAATTTCCCCAGATCCTAAATTTTTAATCGGATTTTCTGATATTACCGGACTATTATGGGCTTTTGCAAATCACCCCCAAATTATCGGCATTCATGGCCCAGTTATTACCACCTTAGCTACTGAGCCAGATTGGTCAATTCAACGTTTATTTAAGGGAATAGAAACCGGATTTTTTGATACTTTACAAGGAGAAGGTTGGGGTGGAAAATCTGTTTCAGGTCGATTATTTCCAGCTAACTTAACCGTAGCAACCCACCTATTAGGAACAGCCTATCAACCGGATTTAACTAATACTATTATTGCTTTTGAAGATGTTAACGAAGAACCCTATCGTTTGGATCGAATGTTAACCTATTGGCGGATGGTCGGAGGGTTTAAAGGAGTTAGAGGAATTGGATTAGGAAGATTTAGTGATTGTCATGCTAAAGGGAATAATAATAGTTTTACCCTAGAAGAAGTATTACGCGATCGCTTAGGGGATTTAGGCATTCCCATTGTCTCTAATTTACCCTTTGGTCATCAAGGATCTAATCCTATTTTACCCGTTGGGATGATGGTTAATCTTGATGGAGAAAAGGGAACATTAAGTTGGGGTTAGGGAGAGTTTATTTAATTTAACCACAAAGACACAAATACACAAAGAAATTGTTATAAACATTATATAAATTATCATCGTAGGGGCGGGTTCGAGACTATCTGTGATTTTCACCCCAAAACTATCTAAACCCGCCCCTATTTCTAATTTGGAATAGACTGTGCTACAATAAGAAGCAATTGCATCAAACTTCTTTATGCAATAAAACTAAGTGAAATCAGCCTTTCCTTTTTTAGTTTATCAAAGATGAATATTATTGAATTTTTTGAATTAAGTGCTGGCAAATGGTTTTCCCAACGCACTTTACACAATTTAAAATCAGGACAATTACAGGCGGGTAAGTCTAATCTGATCATTGATACTTTACCCCAAACTGATGCTAAAGTTATTCAACTTTGTCAACAGCATCATATTGACCCGACCACAATTTCCGAGGGGTTTCGCTTAACCTGGGATGGAACAACAGAAGGAAACTCTAATCAACAAAAAGGCTCGGCTATTTTAGTTCCAATTATTAATCCTGAACATCCCCAAGCAGGTCAATTACTCCAATCTCAAGGTACTAACCCGAATCAATCTCTATCGGGAAGCTATAGTTTCGGAGAGGATGAAGTATTAACCATAATTACAGAATCTCCTAACTTTTATGTAGAAGAAAGGTTATGGTATTTGATGCCAAATCTCCGACTTAGAACTAGCATTGTTAAAAATAATACTGGACTAACTCAGGCTTCTTTTTGTTCGGAAATTCGCATGGGAGTCCAATAATATTAAGGGTGGGTTAAGTTTAATCTATAGCGCTACGCATTACAGTTAGGATACTTCTAAATCCTGTTCCCTGTTCCCTAGTGCGTAGCTCTCTAACAACGAGAGTTACAGCTTTTTTCGCCATGCTGGATTAAAATGCTGAAGTTTAGAAATATTTTCCCTCAAGCATCAACTCCTTTACTAATCAGAATTAGAGCCACTGCAAGTCTACCTCATTTGACTACAAACCGCTACAATTTAAGTTTTTGGAAGACCTGCTCTTGCCAATAAAACACCGATTTGGACACAAATCATACCGACTACGGCACTTCCGAAAAAATAAAGGAACATCGTTTGGTTATCTCCCTTGGCTAAGAAATTATTGGCTTCTAAACCGTAGGTCGAAAAGGTTGTATAGGCTCCGCAGAAACCCGTTGTCGTCATCAGTCGGAATTCCGGGGAGATCAACCGAATATTTTCGATCGCTAAAGTCAAAATATAAGCAATCAATAAACAGCCCGTCACGTTAATAAAAAATGTGCCATAAAAGCCAAAATTTTTGCCAAAAATTGCTTTGGCGGCTTCGGTGAAATAGAAACGACTCAATGCACCAAAAATAGCCCCAATTGCTATAGCTAGGGAATAACGTCCTTTCAAAAATTCCATTGTGTTTTACCTAAAATATTGATTATTTGTGGTTTTTTGTCAGCTAGATCTCAACTGTTTTTTATGATGAAGGGGGGACAACAGCATTGGCGAGCGTCACGCCTATCATCACTACTCCTAGTCCTAAAATTGCACTCCCAGCCCAATAAAAAGCTGTGAGAAAGGTTTCTTTATTCCGCCATAAACTTAGGGTGTCAAAGCCATAGGTTGAAAATGTGGTATAAGAACCTAAAAATCCAGTTCTAATCAGTAAATCTAACTCTTTGGGATAGCCTGTAATTCCTTTGGAAATAGTGAAGAAGAAACCCATAGCCAAACATCCAGTTAAATTAATAATAAATGTTCCGTAGGGAAATTTGGCTCCAAATTTGGCTTTTGTCCATTCGGTAATTTGATACCGAGATAATGCACCAGGAACTGCCCCAACGGCAATCGCTAAAACATTAGTTATATCTGACATTGGTTAAAATTCACCCTGTGCTAAGTTTCAGTTTTTTGGGATATTTGGGGTTTAGGATAGAAACGTAGCTGAAAGCACAAAATTCAGAATCCAAACTCAAGACATCTAAGAAACAATCATTCTCTATTCTATATTCTCTATTCCCTATTAAAATATTACAACCTATTTAGGATTGCTATATTATATCTAGCTCTCCCTAGAAGTTAGAGCAAAACTAACTATTTTCCAAGCAGATATAAAAGCAGTTGTTTCCTGGGGTTGTTCTAATATATTTACAGAATAGTCTATAGTTAATCCCAGATTATTCTGTAATTCTAACCTAGTTTCTTCTCCCTGACATTCATAACATCTTAATATCCATTGTTTGGACTTAGTTTCTGACTGTTTAAATGCCATTAAAATTAAATGTTCCGAACCCAACTCTAGGAAACTCTGGCAACTCGATGATTCTAAATTAGCGGTTGCGGATATAGGCGGATAGATTTTAACCTGTAACGGTCGATTAAATTCATAGCCCTTTTGAACAGTTTTTGCTTGTTTCCAATCTCCTGCATGGGGATAAACTGCATAACTAAATTGATGCCATCCTAAATCGGCTTCTGGGTCGGGCCAGGTTGAACCTCTTAATAATGTTAATCGCAGTTGATCGCTTTGAGCATCATAACCATATTTACTATCATTTAATATACTAATTCCATAATCAGGTGTACTAATATCTGCCCAATGAATAGCCGGAACTTCCCATTTAGCTTTCCCCCCCGGAAACCCCCCGTAGACGGGGGGCAGGGGGGGCGGAGGGCTTGGGGGGGTTTGGGGGTTAGTAGGTCTTTGAATCACTCCACAGGGAATTTCATAACTAGCAAAATCCGCCTTAATAGTTAGGGGAAAAGCGACTTTAATTAAAGTATGACGTTCTTGCCAATTAACGGTGGTTTCTATTTTTAATAGGGGTGAACCTTGTTCTAAAATATAATTCTGGCAAAACTCTGATTGATTTAATCGTTTAATAATTCTCAACCGCCAAACTATCGGCCCTGATTCTATCCATTCAATTGATTCTAATTGCGGTGAATTTAGGGGATATTGTTGATAATTGGGGTTAATATTCCACCCATCCCAATATTGTCCTGAATCTGCAAAGACTTGTAATTGATTTCCCAGTCCTGGTTGGAGGATATTTCTTTGATTAATTAAGTCGAAAACCTGTTCTAAATTTCCGGTTTCCGTATCTACAATTACCCGCAAAATATCGTTTTCAAAGCTAATCTTTTGAGGTTCTAACTGATAATATTTGACAACCTCGTTTTTTTCTGCTATACTTTCAGTATAATCAGCAATATGTCTGCCCATATAGGATATATCGGGGTTTTTCTGCGAGATTTCAAGGGTTTCAGCCTGTTTGCGCCCCAACCAATAGACCTGATATCCCAGACTCGGAACATTTTTTGCCAGGAATAGCAGTTGCGGTTTTTCCGACCTTTCCCCCCGTGTTTGGGCGGTTTGGGGTATTCCCTGGTAATCATAAATTTGCCAACAGCTATCGGAATTAGGAATAGGCACAGCCACGACTTCTGAGCGTGACCAATTTAGGGAATTAAAGATAAAAATCGGTTGCGCGTTGAGTTGGGAGGGGAAGTTAACAGAAATAGAGGCAACAATGGCATCAAAGGACTGGTGGAGAATTTCCTCGGCGGTTTTGATAGCGGTTTCCCAGTCTTGATTTGCCTGCTGGTAGACTTCAGTAATGGCAGTTCCGGGCAGGATATCGTGAAATTGGTTTAACAAAATTTGCTTCCAAGCAGTTTCTATTTCCTGCTGGGGATAAATAGAACCGGAGTAAAGGGTGGCTATAGTTGCAAATAGTTCTGCTTCATATAATAGGGTTTCCCCCCGACGATTAAACCGTTTTTGATCTGCGTGGGTAGTATAGCAACCGCGATGGAATTCTAAATATAATTCATCCTGCCAGATCGGAAGGGGTGCGGGGGCATTATTCAGGACTTCTGTTAAATAGTCTGTCACCTTTTGAAACTTAAACTCTGGAAAAATAGCAGATTGATTCCAGCGTCTAGTTATTTCTAACATATCACGGGTCGGCCCGCCCCCATGATCACCAACTCCGGGCAACCATAAACTCTGATTTAATCCGGTTTGGGTTTTCCATTCCAGAGCATATTTAAACATCTTTACCGGGTCAACTCGTTCCCCAATTAAAGCGGTCATAAAACTAATAATTTTAGTTCCATCTAACCCTTGCCATTCAAACAACCCGTAGGGAAATTTAGTTGTGTCATTCCAACGCAGTTTTTGGGTAATAAAATAATCAATACCTCCTTGTTGGAAAATTTGGGGTAATTGCCAACAAAAACCAAAGGTATCTGGTAGCCAAGCAACGGTGGAAAGTTGACCCATTTTTTCTAAAACATATCGTTGTCCGTATAATACCTGACGGACGATAGATTCTCCATTAATAATATTCAATTCTGGTTCTACCCAGAGTCCGGCGGCGATTTCCCAGATTCCTTTTTGAATATTATCTTGAATTTGACTAAATAAATCGGGACGATGTTTTTCTATCCATTCATAAAGAATAGGGGAGGAATGACAGAAGATTAATTCGGGAAAGTCTGTTTGTAATTGCAAAACTGACTCAAAGGTTTTTTGCGCGACTATCCAGGTTTCTGTTATCGGCCATAACCAAGCTAAGTCTAAATGGGCGTGACCGAGTAAGCTAATTTTGTAGGAGTCTAATTTAGGAATAACTGATTTTAATATCTGACGAACTTGGGTCAGGCTATTTTCAAATTCAGTTAGATTTTGTCCCCCCCAAACCCCCCGTGTACGGGGGACTTTTGGGAGGATATAGCCAGAAATGATATCTAAAATCTTCCCTAGGGAAGTTAAGTCGGTTTCTAGGTCGGGTTGGTGATTTTCCGATGCTAAAAATATCCCTAAAATTTCTAACTCGTCAGCTAAGAAACTAGGATCAATTTTTGAGGAGTCGGAAAGTTCATACCAACAGCAGGAATTAACTAATGCTCCTCGGTCGTGTCCCGGACTAATCAAAGATAACTCTATTTCAAATTCATCCCCAGGCTGTACTGATGAACTTAATAAAATTCGGGTATAACTATCAAACAAGTCTCCGGCTTGTACAAACTGGTTATTAATATAGATTTGAGCATCCTGTGCCCACCAACTTAAGACTAATCTTAAAGTTAAACCTATTAACGGATAACCCTGTAACTCCCTGGGAACTATAATTTTTTGTCTTAATTTCAAAACCTGTTTTCCCGCCGCCCAAGGAATATGTTCTTTTTCATTGATTTCAACTGGGTGATCAGACTCCCCAGGGTTGATAACCTGCCAATGGGGTTGCAGATTAATTTGAGTCAACAGACGTAACCGTTGAGCAACTTCCGAAATCTTTAATTGCAGGGTAGGGGTAGAAAAAGACATTTACCAAAAAGCGAGTGGAAAGCCCCCGACTTTAGGCGTGGGGATGAACACGGTGGTGGCCCTTCGACTACGCTCAGGAGAGCCTTTAGCCACCTTGAAGAAGTTTGTCACAAAAATAGCTTTATCTGCAATACCTTATGATAAAATAGAATCATGATAGTTAGAGAAGCCAAACTACTGCACGGAACCAAGGAGCAATACCTAGCTCTTGATGAAGCCATTCGTACCGCACAATTTATCAGAAACAAATGTGTTCGACACTGGATAGATAATCAAGGAATAGGTAAGGCTGGTTTGTATGCGCTATGCAAAGACTTAGCCGCATTATTTCCTTTTGCCAAAAAGTTAAATTCGGCGGCTCGTCAAGCTAGTGCAGAAAGAGCATGGGCTTCTATTTCTAGTTTCTACAGTCGTTGTAGAAAAAAGAAAAGAAAAAGGGCTACCCCAAGTTTAAAAAACATTGTCGCTCTGTAGAATATGCCACGTAGAAATGCAGTATATTCCATTAATAGCTATATTCTGACCATCTTTTTTTGAAGAATTTTGTGATGGCGATAGGTATTGCAGGTTGCCTATATCGTGCGCCCCTCCTTTTGAAATAGGTATAATGTGGTCAACAGTTTTATCTCTAGGACAATCTAAATAGAATTGTTTAGTTAGTTGCTTGTTACCCTCTATTGTAGGGGCATTAGCCTTTGATGTTCTGTACCGCGCCTTTATCTCTAACGCTTTCTTCTTGTTTTCTTTAGCCCAACTTGCCTGTCTGCTTTTTTCCTTCTGCCTATACTCTTCGTCGTGGCTTAGTTTGTCTCTCCTATTTTGAAGTATTGACTCTCTATTTTCCCTATTGTATTTGTCCATATATACTTTATGGTCATCTATAAATTGGGTATTTTCTCTTCTGTTTGCACTTAACAATCTAAGGCATTCTTTGCAGGTTTTATTGGCTACAAATCTTTCACAGGTATGCCCATTTTTACACGGTTTACCAGTAAAATAGATTGTTAGCCCTAACTCTATTGCACGTTTTCTATTTATTATTTCCATAATAATATTATAGCGTAAAGACTGGGCGATTAAGCAAGCTCGGTGCGTAGTTCACTCTAACGATGTGATTGTCTATGAAGATTTAAAGGTGTCGAACATGGTCAAGAATCACCACTTGACTAAGTCGATTTCCGATGCTAGTTGGTATCAATTCACCCAATGGCTAGATTATTACGGAAAGATCTGGGATAAGGCAGTTGTGGCGGTTTCGCCTAACTATACCTCTCAAGATTGTTCTAGTTGCGGTTATCGGGCGAAAAAGTCATTGAGTACCAGAACCCATTCCTGTCCTAATTGTGGAACAGAGATTTGTCGTGATACAAATGCAGCAATTAATATTCTTAAAAAGGGTATGGGAATTCTGGGGATAGAATGGCAAAACAGTACCTTTGGGCAAAAGGGATCTGCCGAGCAATCGGGAAAGCATGGGGAGAAGACCGCCTCTACTATTGATGGGAAACCAGAGATAGCAAGTGGATTTCTGTGAACCATGAACAAGAATCTCCCGCATTTATGCGTGGGGAGTATGTCAATGTTATAGTTAATAGGGGAGAATATAGATCAAACTTGGTGTAACCATGTCTGTTGCTGAATCCGGGCCATACAAAAGTCGATTCTTTAATTTTATCTCTCAGACGGCACAGAAATTTACCGATGAGGGCAGTCGCAGTTGGCGCTATTTTAAGTTCGCCACCGAGATTACCCTGCAAACAGCACTATACCCAGTTTATTTTATCCTGCAAACCGTTCGAGTCACTACCCAAAAATTAGGGACGGCGATTAAACAGCATTTACCCCAACTCAATTCTGAGGTCAAGTCCCAACCTCCTAATGTTGATACTCCTATTATTCATATTCTAAATACGGTTACCACCGAAACCGCTCCCCCAAACCCCCCGTACACGGGAGGCTTTGAAAATTCGATAATTTCCCAACCCGCAGCAGGAGAAATTCAAGGGGTAGCTAGTAAAATTGATTCCCAAACCTTAGTATTAGTTCAAAAAGATAATCAAATTTTAGATAGTCTCACCGTTGAACAACAATATCAACTTCAACAACGGATTAGTTTAGAAGTCGCAGACTATCACTATTATTATCGAAATTCAGCACAACATCCCAAACCTTTCCAACCCCAGTTACAACCTTTTAGCCATCCTATTAATGTTGTATCTGCCATTCGAGGATTTTGGCAAGTCCTATGTTGGGTACAAACCAGTCCTGTAGCAGTCAAAATTAATTGTTTTGGAGAATCTAATTTTGTTGAGTCGGTTTCTCTCCCCCAGCCTTCTCCTGAATTTATTCATAACTTAGATTTTGCGATCGCGCAAGTCGAAGATTATTCTATTATTCCCATCTCTCAAGCTACCCATAGCTTAGTCCAACAAAGTCAAACCCTGGGAAAAACCGTAATTCAAACTTGCCAACATCCCCATTTATCTGTAAAATCAGCATCTTCCTTAGAAACGGGTTTTGATCAATATTTTTATCAAGTTCAGTCCTTGATTTTTGCCGCGATAGATTATTTCTTCAAAGACCATCAGCATACTATTAATTCTGAGCATATCCCCGAAGAATATTCCGGGGTAATTTCCAATTCAAAATCTTCTTCCCTAGAAGACCCCTGGTCAACTATTGATACTCGGACAAATAATATTTTATCCAAACTCAAAAAACCTAAGACCCAAAATAACCCTATCGAAAATAATCGGATTTTTCAGAAACTTCAATCTTCCTTAAACCGTTTCCCCACAAAAACGACCCCGGAAAATATCGGTTTAATTTCTGAAAATTCTCAAAACCCCTTGACAAAAACGCAAAACTGTGTTATAGAATCCAAGAGAACCGCAACTGCGACCGATTCCCCCGACTGGCTAGAAGCTCAGGTGACATCAACCGGATATATTCAACATCCCCTAGAGAAGATTTTAGGATGGTTAGATCAGGTTATGGTTAAAGTTGAGGAGGCGATCGCTAAAACTTGGTATTGGTTTACCCATTATGAGTAATGGGGTAATAGGGATCACGGATTTAGGAGGATTTCACGGATTTTAATCTGTGTTAATCTGCGTTATCCTCTTAAATCCGTGATGGGGAATGGGTAATCGGAAGAATACTGTAACGTAATTGTTCTAACCCTTCTGGCAGATGCCGAAACCGAAAAAATACTTTATAGGCGAGCATAGATCCCCCACGATAATAATAACACAAAATGAACTTGTGTCAAGGGGGTAGAAAAAGAATCCTTAAAGCAGTGGGTATTTTGGGATATGATGGTAAAGTTGTGCTTACGGCATAACAGCTATAAATAAACTCTTGCAGCCTCGGAGAAATTCACAAATGCTGACCCTAAAAATCGTTGTTAATATCGTAGTTCTGTTCTTCTTTAGTTTATTCGTGTTTGGATTCTTGTCCAATGACCCAGCCCGGAACCCCAAACGCAGAGACTTAGAGTAGAAAAACATGGAAGTTGTCTCAACAGAAGTTGGGGCTTGAACATCAAAACCAGATGCCGACAACCTCTGTGAACAAAATCCCTGATATGATAAAAAAATGGAGTGTCATTAGCGATCATCCCGATGGGCTGATAGCTAATGACATTGTTTTAGCCTATTCCCTAAAGGGGCTGAGTTCTGGCTATTTTGTGGAATTCCGTTACAGCAAGTATGCCCTATCCGTTACCACCACCTGAACCACCCCCAATTATTCGTCATCTTCCCCAACCACAGACCACGGAAACGGGGATAATCGGATTAGAACCACAAATATCTTCCTGGGTAAAAACCCCAAGAACCATCAGCTATCCTTTACCTGAAGATCAGATTCAGGCATCCGACCCTGTATCCGCAGAACTACTGGGGTCAACCGTCACCATAGAAACCGCCCCACCTTTAACCGAGAATCAATATCGGTTTGATGCCTCCTTTTCCTTTACCAATAGCGATAATTCCTGTCAGAGTCCTTGTAACAGAATAGTTGTCACCCCCCCTAAAACTCCCACCCAAGAATCGACCGTTATTCCAGTTCCCACCCCCGCAGATATAGTCGAAATCACCGCCGATCGGCAAGAATATGATCAACAAAGGCGAATCGTCACCGCCCAAGGGAACGTGATGGTGAGGTTTCGCCAGTCCTTAATTAATGCAGAGCAGGCCCAAGTTAACCTAAATACCCGTCAAGTGGTTGCCCAAGGGAATGTGGCCCTAACCCGGGGAAATCAAGTGATTCGGGGCGATCGCATGGACTATAACTTCGTTGTCGGTACCGGGTCAGTTTACCAAGCCAACGGCGTTGTTTATACCCCCTCCGCCGACACCGATTTAACCGTAGTTGACCCCCTAACTCCAGGGGTTACTCCCCTACTAAATGCCCCGATCAGCGACCGAATTACCGCCGCCCAACCCTTAGCCAAAGTCAAAGCTGATGGGGGGCTTAACGCCGGAGTCTCGGTCGGAGGGGGGGAAACCTTTGGGGTAAAAGGCAGTGTGAATCGCTTGAGATTTGCCGCCGAACGGATTGATCTGTTTGGGGATGGGGGATGGGAAGCCCAACAGGTGCGACTGACCAATGATCCCTTTTCCCCCCCGGAACTAGAATTAAGAGCCGATACCGCCCGATTTAACCGAGTTTCACCCCTACGGGATGAACTGATCACCACCAAATCCCGACTGGTACTGGATCAATCCTTTAACCTACCGTTATTTCGAGAACGTACCGTCATTGATCGAAGCCAAAAAGAACCCCTACCCTTTTCCTTTGGTTATGATCTCAGGGACTTTGGGGGATATTATATTCAAGGTAATCTACCTTCGGTTCCCCTTGGCCCGTTGACCCTGCAAGTGGCGCCTAGATTATTAATCCAACGGGCTTTTCAAGATCATGTCACCCCCTTCGATCCGAAAACCTTGGGGTTAGAAGCAAAGATTTCGGGATCAATTACCCCAACTACGGCATTAAGTGGGTTTTTATCCATAAATACCTTAGAAAATTTCCCCGATCTGAATGAAAAAGCCCTTCGCGGTAGTATCCGAGTCCGCCAACAATTGGGGGCTGGGTTTGCCCTGAATGGAGAATATAGTTACCGTAACCGTTTGTTTAACGGAACTTTGGGGTATCGTACCGTTTGGAGTAGTTTAGGGACGGTGCTGACTTCTCCTAAGATTGCTTTAAATGACCAGGGGGCTACCTTTAGCTTTCAAACATCCTATCAATCGGTAAATGCTGATAGCGATCGCCCGGAATTACTTAAACCCACTCGTCTGAATAATCGAGTCACTTTAGATCGTTATGAGGCGTTGGGAACTTTAATTTATCCGGTATTATTATGGCGGGGAGAAGGCTTACCACCAACGGCTACCGAAGGTTTACGTTATACCCCTCGACCCGTGATTCCCTTTGTACAATTAGCCTTAATTGCCCGAGGAGTCACCACCCAATATAGTCAAGATTATTCCCAATCCTATCTGAGTACCTCCGTCGGGGTGCAAGGACAATTGGGTCATTTTTCTAAAGACTTTTTAGACTATACGGGGTTTAGCCTATTTTATACTCAAGTGATATTGGATGGACAATCGCCCTTTTTGTTTGATCGTTTAGTCGATCAACGAGTATTAAGTATGGGATTAGTTCAACAACTTTATGGGGGGTTAAGGGCTGGGATTGAATCGGCAGTTAATTTGGATAGTGGTTTATCATTAAATAATGAATTAACCTTAGAATATAGTCGCCGTACCTATGGGGTGATGCTGAGGATTAATCCGGTGCGTCGGATTGGCAGTATTAATCTCAGAATTAGTGATTTTAACTGGATCGGAACTCCAGACCCCTATTTTGGTTCTACTCCTGAAATAGAAAATTAGGGTGTAAGATTTATGATCATAATGCCAAGGAGGTGATTTTTCTGTTTGCTTTAGAATTTCCTTTTAACGATGAAGAACACCGTAAATATCTCGCAGCACCGACTCGGGAAGATCCTAGGAGCATTTCTAGTTCGGTAAATCCCTCTGATCTGCTCAAATATTATGGTTTTGAATTAGCAGACCAGACCCCAGAACAAATTATTAAGCGCTGGGAAAAACAATATGATCCAGATTGGTTTCTACCCGCTATTTTGGAATCTTTATATCAGGGACGCTATAAAGCGATTTCTGTGGAATATATCTTAATATCTTGGCAACGGCGAGGGAAAAAAATTTATCATTTTACTTCAGAATTTGAACGTTTAATTTGTAATAGGTTTCCCCAAAACTTGTTATTAGAAAGTCAAAACAAAGATAAATTAATAACAGATAAAACCCCAGAAAGCCAAGGATTAGAAGCAAGTCAAACCGATAAATTATCCCTAAAACATCCTGATTTTCACCAGAAGTTAAAGGGATTTATGGGTGATCCAAAAAAAGAAAAAGCTAAACATCAATCTAGTTCAGTTAATCCGAATCCGTGACATTTTCATAAACTCCTTGATCTCGTTTGACTAACTTCGTAAATCCGGCGTTTTTGTAATCGGCATTAGAAGTAGGAATAGATAGCATCGGTGCACTCACCACCCGACGCACTAGAGCATCTTTAGGAGTATCTCCGAGGTCACAGTTGGCTAACTGACAAACCTCGCCCCAGGTGGTAATCTCGTGGGCATAGGAGTGCATAACTTCTATGGTTTGGTTGTTGCTGGGACAGAAATAATCGTAGATTGGCATAGCAAAGGGTTGGATTTCAATAATGGCAAATTGGTGTGATCCCGATTATGGATAATTTTATCCAAAGTTTTAGGAAATGGGAAGGGGAAAGAAAACCGGATACAATTTTGCCAAAATCGGTGATAATACAAAAGTTGAGGTGATAATTTTAGGTAATTGACTCAACGGGATGCTATAGCAGTTATTGTGGCTATGTTGACAACGGGAAGACTTAATTTAACCACAAAGACACGGAAGTTGTTGTGAACAATAACCTGCTCATTGCTATATCCTTGAACATCTCAGGGAAAATCAGATCAAAATATTTGGTTTTTTGGTACTTATTATGCTAAATTAAATGTAATTAAAAGTGTTAAACAAACTGTCAGATATAGCTGTAAATGAGGACAAGTCTATGAGTGATTTTAAGCCAACTCCCGAAACCAATATGACAACCACTCAACTGTTAGACCGCTATCAACTCCATGATGCTAATACCCTCAAAACTTGGGCGAGTTTGCATGGAATTTGTCAACAAAATGATCTATTTGTCCCGGCGGAAGTTGACTTAATTGATCATGTTCATCATCATATTTATAATTTGGGGATGACCGTTGACGAATATCAAAGTTTCTTAAATCATCGCCTAAATCGAGTCCAAACTACCGTAGAAGTTCAACCACCTATTATTGATCAAAATCCCGTTTCTGATCAGATCACAACGGATGCTTCCCAAGCCGTAGAATCTCTGATGGAACAGTATTCTGAAGCGATTGAATTCATGGGGGAAAGAATTGCTGATCATTTCATTGATGAATTAGATTTATCCGTCATGCGTCATCTGGCAAAAAAAGTAAAAGAACGTCAATTGTTAAATGGTCAAGTACCTAAACCCAATCGTTTTTTAAGAACCATTCAAGCGGTATTAAAACCGAAAAATAGTCCTTTATTAACTTCACCTTCTCCTGAAGAAAGCACTGTTCAAATGGAAAGTAATCACCGCTTAGGTTAATTAAAAAATAGATGGCGGTTTCAGTAGATGGTTAACCTATAACTGTCAACCGAAACCCTCAAGACTTTGACTCAAACTGACCCCATGGACTCATTTTTAAATCCTCAGAATTTTGTTAAGTATTTGTATCAACAGGCTAATTATCATTTAGCCCATAAACAGGTTGATCAAGCCCTTTCTGTTTGTTTAGCAGCTCTTAATTTAGATCCAGACTATGCACCTATTTCTAAAACTTTAGGGGTAATTTGGCAAGTTCAAGAGGATTTTGAACAGGCGGAATTTTGGTATCAGAAAGCCCTGAAATTACAGCCGAATTATGCAGAAGTTTATGGGAATTTAGGAGATATTTATAGTCAAAAACAGGACTGGGAAACGGCTGTTTTTAATTATCGAAAAGCGATTGAATGTAATCCTAATTTAGCAGTAATTTATCGGAATTTAGCCAAGGTTTTAATCAAAATTGATCAACAGGATGAAGGGGAAGAACTCTGGTATAAAGCCTTACAATTAGAACCAAGTTTAGGAACATTTACTGAATATTTAAACCTGGGAAATCGACTATTTCAAAAACGCAAAATTAACCCAGCAATTTTTTGTTATCAAAATGCGATTCAAGCCAACCCTAATGCTTATGAAGCCTATCACAATTTAGGGGAAGTTTATTTTCAACTCCAACAGTGGGAAAATGCGGCTCAAGCCTATAGTCAAGCTGTTGAAAGGAATAATCAACAGTTTCCTTCTTATATGGGTTTGGGAAATGCTAATAAACAATTAAGAAAATGGGAAAATGCCATTCATTGTTATCAACGAGTTATAGAATTAAATCCCACCGCCTATCTACCCTATTTTCAAATTGCGGAAATTAAGTTTAAATTACAACAATGGGATCAGGCGATCGCTGGTTATCAAGATGCGCTGAAAGTAGAAGATAAAAATCCATTTATCTATTTATCTTTAAGTCGAGCTTATAGTTATCAAAAACAATGGGAAGAAGCGATCGCAGCTTCTCAAAAAGCCCTCCTATTAAGTCCTGATTTACCCCATGCTCATACCCATTTAGGGAACTTTGTATCGGAAATTGGGGAATTAGAAACCGCCATCCAAGCCCATCAAAAATCCCATTACTTAAGGGGATGGAATGCTAGTTTGGAGAAAGATTATCATTTTACCAAAGATTGGTTTAGTGTTAATATTCTCAATTGGGAAAAAGCATTATATTCTTTCGCGAGTATTCCTGAAATTCAAGGCTTAGAAATTGGTAGTTTTCAAGGGATGTCGGCTTGTTGGTTACTGGATCATATTTTAACCCATCCTACGGCAAAAATAACCTGTATTGATTTAAGTTTTAAGCCAGAATTTGATGGGAATATTGCTAAAACCGGAGTAGCTGAAAAAGTAACCAAATTAGAAGGATATTCCCAAGAAATATTATCAACTCTTACTCCTAATACCTACAATTTTGTTTATATTGATGGCTGTCATTTAGCCTCAGTGGTATTACAGGATGCGTTACTATCTTGGAATTTACTAAAACCGGGGGGAATTATAATTTTTGATGATTATGAATATCGAGATCCTGAACACCCTGAAGAAGATACTCGTAAAGGAATTGATCAATTTATTCAAACCGTCTCTGAGCCTGTAAAAATTATATATCAAGGCTATCAATTAATGATTCAGAAATGAACTAATCTCAAATCCTATTGACTTTGTATTGATTTTAGATTTAATTGTTTTTTAAAGTCCAGTTGGTTCAGAAATTTCACAGTAAAATAATCAGACGTGAGCGTGTAGAATCGAGAAGGCGATCGCATTAGTTGGGATAAAATGCTTGAATATGGTAGTATTCGCAGCATTCGGAAAACAGAAGACGGTCGCTATTGTATTGCCTATTGTCGCTCGTCATCGGGTCAGGATAATTACCAATTTTTATTAGCTAAATATATTCATCTCAGTACGGGTTATCCAGCCATTAAACTGTTAACTGATCTGGAACAATATCATCGAGAACATCCTGAAGAATCTGGAGAACAAAAAACAGTAGTTCAAGGTTATGAATCCCATGATTATATTTATCAGAAGTTAGAAAAAAATGGCGGCACGGTTGTGATTCGAGGATCGGGAATTGTGGCATCACAAATATTTGAACGGTTGTATGAAGCCCATAAAATCCAGCGTAATATTACCGTAATTCATTTAAACCGAGAACCTCGCAAGGGCAACCAATTTGAGTCAGCCCAACGCCAGGTTGAACATGATTGGGAATTTCAACCTTTTAACTGGCCTAAAGGGACTTGGGGCGGTGATATGCGGGCTATGTTAGAGGCGGCAGATCCCTTGGGACGACGGGAATTATTGCAGGCTTGGGGTGGAACAACAACAGCTAGTCGGAAGAAATGGCGACGCATTGTTGAGCAAGGAAAATCCCAAAATTGGTATAAAATTTGTTATGGTTTAGTGAAAAAATTAGAACGCAATAATCAAGGTTTAGAACTTGAGATCACTGTATTATTAATCATCATGACTCCAACTTTATTCGGACGCTGGCAAACGCGAATTTTTCTATTAGCAACGGTGGGAATTTTAGTTTCTTTGCCTTTTTCTTGGGGATATTTAGGCGTTAAGTCTGATTTTGTTTATTTTTGGATTGTGTTTTATGTGGGTTTATTGGGAATAGCTTGGGATGTATTATATGATTTTCTGCAAAAATATTTTTGGGATCATGATTGGCCAGGAATATTCCAATTTTATGCCGGAGTTGTGGAGGGATTAGTTTTGGCTTTATTGATTGCCAATATCGGTTTACCCAATATTCCTAAAACTGAATTTGATTTAATTACCTTCATTAAACATTATGGTTTAGTGTGGTTGGCGGTTTATTTATCCGCTTGGGTGATGATGCGGTTATTATTTCCCCGTTGGCGGTTTCGGGGGGGAGAATGGATGGGAAAATGGCCAATTTAACCAACGTAGGTTGGGTTTTATTGCACTCAACCCCAGTCACACAGCGCCCGGAAATAAATTTCGGGCTAAAAGCTCAAACCAGTTAAAAAGGGTTAAAAAAGTAGAGATGTTGTATGCAACGTCTCTACAGCCCGAAATGCGCGTTCAGGGCATTATGACTTAAGTTAACACCAATAAATTTCTAATTAATAAAACGATGAATTACCCAACTCTTACAATTTTAATCACATCTTCAATATTAATACTGGGATTAACAGTTAGTTGTAGTTCTAATCTTAACGTGGAAACTGTTATTTCCAGTCCTCAACCTGCGGTTAATTCAAATTCTAATTTAACCCCACCCCCACCCCAAAATACTCCAAATTCTACGCCATCTGATCGGATTTCGGGAGTATTTTATGCCGAAAATTCCATAGCTTTGAAAGGGTTTGATGTTGTTGCCTATTTTCAACAAGAGCAAGCGATTCCGGGGAATCCTAACTTTAATTATCAATGGGGGAATGTTAATTGGCAATTTTCTACGGCAGAAAATCGAGATTTATTTGTTCAAAATCCTGAAAAATACGTTCCTCAATATGGAGGTTTTTGTGCTTGGGCGGTGAGTCAAGGTTATACCGCACCCATTGACCCGAATGCCTGGAAAATTGTGGATGGGAAGCTCTACTTAAATGCTAATCCCAAAATTCAACAGCGCTGGGCAAAGGATATCCCTGGAAATATTACTAAAGCCGATAAAAATTGGCCGGGTTTGGCAAAGGAAATTCAAAGTAAATAAATCTACCCCTACTGTCTTTTCCACAATTTAATCGTGGTGTCCCAACTCCCACTGGCTAATGTCCGACCATCGGGACTGAAGGCTACAGAATAGACTACATCTGAATGTCCGGTGAGAGTGGCAATTTGCCCTTGGCTCTGCACATCCCACAATTTAATCGTCGTGTCCAAACTCCCACTGGCTAATGTCCGACCATCAGGACTGAAGGCTACAGACCTGACAAAATGTGAATGTCCGGTGAGAGTAGCAATTTGCCCTTGGCCCAGCACATCCCACAATTTAATCGTCGTGTCATCACTCCCACTGGCTAATGTCCGACCATCGGGACTGAAGGCTACAGACCTGACAAAATCTGAATGTCCGGTGAGAGTAGCAATTTCCCCTTGGCTGTGTACATCCCACAATTTAATCGTCGTGTCCCAACTCCCACTGGCTAATGTCCGACCATCGGGACTGAAGGCTACAGAGTTGATATACAATGAATGTCCGGTGAGAGTAGCAATTTCCCCTTGGCTGTGTACATCCCACAATTTAATCGTCGTGTCCGAACTCCCACTGGCTAATGTCCGACCATCGGGACTGAAGGCTACAGAATAGACTACATCTGAATGTCCGGTGAGAGTAGCAATTTGCCGTTGGCTCTGCACATCCCACAATTTAATCGTCTTGTCCGAACTCCCACTGGCTAATGTCCGACCATCGGGACTGAAGGCTACAAACTCGACATCATCTGAATGTCCGGTGAGAGTAGCAATTTGCTCTTGGCTCTGCACATCCCACAATTTAATCGTCGTGTCCGAACTCCCACTGGCTAACGTCCGACCATCGGGACTGAAGGCTACAAACTCGACATCATCTGAATGTCCGTTGAGACTCGAAACCAGGGTGGGGTTTTGCCAGGAAATTTGGGCTGCGGGGTTGGGGGATGTTGTTGTGGGTGGCGGTGTTATTTGAGTAATTACAATTACAATAATTGTTAAAACAATTGCTAAAATTAATAAAGTTCGAGGTTGGGATTGACTGATAATTCTTGTTGTCTTAGCATTCTTATTCCTAGAATAACCATTAGGTGTTGGAGCCTGATTTTTATTATTTAGAGCAGTTATCACATCCCTTGCCGACTGAAACCGATGACTAGGATCAGGTTTGAGCATTTTATCTAAAATATTAGCTAAATCCTGATTAACGCCAGGAGATATAGATCTCCAATTCCATTTGAGAGTATAAGTATCGCGTAAATTTTGTGGATGTTGATTAGTCAGTAATTGAACACAAGAAGCCGCCAGTGCGTATAAATCACTGGATGGATAAACTTGTTGTCCAGGTTTTTGTTCTGGTGGCGCATATCCCTCACACCCAAACACTAGAGATTTTTCTGGAGATATTACTCCTCGGGTGACTTGTTTAACTGCACCAAAATCAATTAAATAAAGCTTTTGATTATCCTGACGGCGAATAATATTACTCGGTTTAATATCCCGGTGAATTAGTTTTTGATTGTGAATAAACTCTAATGTCGGTAAAATTTGCTCCAAGATTTCTAAAATCTGGGTTTCTGAAAAACGACCTTGTTTCTCTAATTCCTGACTTAAATTTTGACCTTTAATATATTGCTGAACTAAATAATTGCAATCTTGTGAAATATAGGAATTAAGTTGGGGTGCTCTCAATATAAAATAATCGTAGAGGTCAGGAATTTGCAGGTGATTTCCATGTAATTCTGCCAAAGCTTTAGCTTCCCGTTCAAAAGCTTTTTTAATACCTTCAACCTCTTTCGGTGTGTAACGCGGTTGAATTTCTAATCGCTTTACTACACAGTACCGTTGATTAATTGAATCTAAATCAACGGATACAAAAGTGGCTCCAAATCCTCCTTTTCCCAAGGCTTGGAAGGGTTGATAATGTCGTCCCTTTGCAGTTAAGATTAAGGGCATCCCACAAGTACGACAAAACAGTTGCCTTTCTGGGGTTATATTATATTGGAAGTCGGGGAAATGGTTATGAGGGTTAGGGCAACCGGGACGAGTGCAATAGATATTCATATTCAGGATTTTTTGAGTTGATGTCAAAAATATAGCAATCCCAGGTTAATTATAATCGTTAAAGTAGTATTTTAGTCGGTGTGTGGTACAAGTCAACTAAATAGTCCTAGTCCCACTAACGCCAGGAAACCCACTTATAAAGGTTTTTAAGGCAGAAACCGGGTTTCTGTCATCAGCTTTGTTGAATCATCAAAAGATAGTTGAAGAAACCCGGTTTCTGAGGGTTTCTGGTGGTTAAATTAATCCGATCTCCCGTACTTCTACTTAGAAATAAGAGTAGAATGAAACGGAGCGATCACTATGCACAAACACTTACTCTATTCTGTGAATTGGGTATAAATTAAATATAGAATCTTGACTAATAATATAAATATTTTCAACGATACTTTGTGCAATTAACAATCGATCAAAGGGATCTTTATGATAAAAAGGTAATTGACAAACCAAGTTTAAATGACTCAGTTTAATTTGTAGTAAATTAAAATCTTCTAGCTGGAGTTTTTCTGCTATATAGTGCTCTAATGATACCGATAAAGTTAGTTTTCCTTGACTTTGCTTAATTGCCATCTCCCAAACGCTTGCCACACTAATATATTTGATGTTGTTTATATCTTCAATTAAATTTCGCGCCGTCCCATTGAGTTTTTCATTCCCTGAGAAAAACCAAATCAGTGCATGAGTATCTAATAAAACTTGCATTTCTAATCTTGAAATTCTTCTAAAGGATCATCAAAATCATCAGTAATAGAAATAATTCCTTTATCTGTTCCAAATAAAGCCGGACGTTGAGATTGTTTTTGCCGAAATAAAACCAATTTCAACAAAGGTTTTTTATTTTCTGTAATAATAATTTCTTCTCCATTTAAAGCTAAATCAAATAATTCCGAAATTTGTGAAATTGCCTGTGTAATTTCTATGGAAGACATAGCCATCTAGTGGAACGCCATTATTTACCCATTATAGCAGAAAATTTATATTTTCTCCTCGTACTTTTTATTCTCTGGTAATATCCCGAAGCCGGAAGAAAGATGTGCTTGCTTTTTTGTTGAAGTTGCGATCGCACAATTTGACACCTATTTTAAAAAACAATATAATTCCTACTATCCTCTGAATTAATATTATGGATACAAAACAGAGCGCATCCTTTCAAACAGGTTTCTCTCTTTATGAACAAGACTTTTATGGATGGACACAGCAACAAGCCAAACTGTTACGGGAAGGCGCATTAGATCACCTTGATATTATCAATTTGGCTGAGGAGATTCAATCTTTGGGAAAGCAACAACGCCAGGAGTTAAAAAACCGTTTAGGAATTTTACTCGGTCATTTACTCAAGTGGCAGTTTCAACCCAATAAACGCTCTAAAAGTTGGTTTGTGACCCTGCGCGAACAACGCCGAGAGATTGGCTATTTATTAACAGAAAATCCCAGTTTAAAACCCTATCTTCCTGAAGCATTACACAAAGGTTATCAAAGTGGCATTGACTTAGCTGTACGCGAAACCTCCCTGAATGATCAGGATTTTCCCACGGAATGTCCCTATACCCTAGACCAAGTTTTAGACACTAACTTTTTCCCAGGAGAACCTTCTGAACACTTTCACCAACCAGAATATAGATAATAAGCAGGTTATTATTAACAATTCCTTTGTGTCTTGGTGTCTTGGTGGTTAAATTGATCCTCAAGGCTATAAATTAATGATTCAAAAGTAGGAGCGAGGATCAAGATTAATTTAACCACGAAGACACAAAGACACAGAGAATTTATCGACTATTCCTATCTCTTTTCTTCAAACTTTGCTAAACTAATTTTAGGAAAAGTAAATAGTTGAATCATTCGGAGTTTCATGTTAGAGATTACTTCCTCAGCGAGCACCCAGATGGAAACCATAGTATCTTCCGCCCCCAAGGGTAACGAAAAAGCTCCTCAATTCCAGGGGTTTGCCAAACGGCATCTAGGCCCCAATCCTGTTGAGATTCAACAAATGTTAGAATTGTTAGGGGTTTCTAGTTTAGAAACTTTAATCGATCAAACAATTCCCTCAACTATTCGCCTCAATTATAGCTTAAAATTACCAGAAGCTCAAACCGAATATGCGGCTTTAAATCAATTAAAAGCGATCGCCTCTCAAAATCAAGTCTATCGTTCTTTTATTGGCATGGGATACTCCGATTGTATCACACCCGGAGTGATTCAAAGAAATATCCTAGAAAATCCCGGTTGGTATACGGCTTATACCCCCTATCAAGCGGAAATTGCCCAAGGTCGTTTAGAAGCATTACTAAACTTTCAAACCCTAATTATTGACTTAACTGGATTAGAAATAGCTAACGCTTCCCTACTCGATGAAGCTACAGCCGCCGCCGAAGCCATGAGTCTAAGTTATGCGGTTTCTAAAACCAAAGCTACGGGATTTTTTGTCTCCCAAGATTGTCACCCTCAAACTATTGATGTAGTTAAAACCAGGGCAATTCCCCTAGGCATTGAGATTATTATTGGAGATCATCATACCTTTGATTTTAGCACATCTATCTTTGGATGTCTACTGCAATATCCTACTACTGATGGAACAATTTATGACTATCGAAACTTTATAGAAACCGCCCACAAACATAACGCTTTAGTCACCGTGGCGGCGGATATTTTAAGTTTAACCCTATTAACTCCTCCAGGGGAATTGGGAGCAGATATTGCCGTCGGAAGTACCCAACGGTTGGGAGTTCCCTTGGGTTATGGCGGCCCCCATGCAGCCTATTTTGCTACCAAAGAAACCTATAAACGCAACGTTCCGGGTCGGATGGTGGGTGTGTCTAAAGATGCTCAAGGAAACCCGGCGTTACGGTTAGCATTACAAACCCGTGAGCAACATATTCGCCGTGATAAAGCTACCAGTAATATTTGTACAGCCCAGGTATTATTAGCGGTAATTGCGAGTTTGTATGCGGTATATCATGGGCCATCTGGACTTCAAGAAATCGCCCAAAATATTCATCAGTTAACCCTAACCTTAGCAGAAGGCTTAAAACGGTTAGGCTACGCAATGGGAACAGAACCATTTTTTGATACAATTAAAGTAGAATTAGGGCAAAAATCCTTAACGGAAATTCTGTTAGCATCCCAAACCAAAGAAATTAATCTCCGAGTGATTGATTCCGAAACCGTTGGTATTAGTTTAGATGAAACTACCACAATTAATGATATCATTAATTTATGGGAAATCTTTGCCGAATCTGAATTAAAGTTTACGGTTGAAGATGTCTTAAACCCATCAGAAAATCTTACCCCATTTATCCGAAAATCTGCCTATTTAACCCATCCGGTTTTCAACAGTTACCATTCAGAAACCGAACTTCTACGCTATATTCATCGTTTAGAAACTAAGGATTTATCCTTAACTACTTCCATGATTCCTTTGGGTTCCTGTACAATGAAATTGAATGCCACGGCGGAGATGATTCCGGTAACTTGGCCGGAATTTGGTAAACTCCATCCTTTCGCCCCAAAAGACCAAACCCAAGGCTATCAAATTCTGTTTGAACAATTAGAAAACTGGTTAGCAGAAATAACAGGATTTTCCGGGATTTCTTTACAACCAAATGCAGGTTCCCAGGGGGAATATGCCGGATTATTAGTAATTCGTCACTACCATGAAAGTCGGGGAGAGATAAACCGAAATATCTGTTTAATTCCCGAATCTGCCCACGGTACAAACCCTGCTAGTGCCGTGATGTGCGGGTTTAAAGTAGTTTCTGTTGCCTGTGATGATCAAGGAAATATTAATATTAATGACTTGCAAGCTAAGGCCGAAAAATATCACGAAAATTTAGCTGCATTAATGATTACCTATCCCTCAACTCACGGCGTATTTGAAACCGGAATTGAAGACATTTGTAATATCATTCACAGCAATGGCGGACAGGTTTATATGGATGGGGCAAATATGAACGCCCAAGTCGGGTTATGTCGCCCTGGGGATTTTGGCGCCGATGTCTGCCACCTCAACCTGCATAAAACCTTCTGTATTCCCCACGGGGGCGGTGGGCCAGGAATGGGGCCGATTGGGGTCGCCTCCCATTTAGTTCCCTTCCTCCCCGGTCATGGGGTTGTAGACATCCCAGGAAGTCAAACTGGGGCTGTTTCCGCCGCCCCTTGGGGGAGTGCGAGTATCCTGGTGATTTCTTGGATGTATATTGCCATGATGGGGCCAAAGGGATTAACAGAAGCGACAAAATTGGCAATTTTAAATGCGAATTATATTGCCAGTCGTTTAGATAAATATTACCCGATTTTGTACAAGGGAAATCAGGGATTTGTTGCCCATGAATGTATTTTAGATTTGCGGGGCGTGAAGAAATCTGCGGGTATTGAAGTTGATGATATTGCTAAACGATTAATGGACTATGGATTCCATGCCCCCACGGTTTCTTGGCCAGTAGCTGGAACCATGATGGTAGAACCAACTGAAAGCGAATCTAAACCGGAATTAGATCGGTTTTGTGATGCGATGATTGCCATTTATCAGGAGATTTCCCAGATAGAATCGGGGGCGATGGATGCCACTAATAATATGTTGAAAAACGCGCCCCATACGGCAATTTCCCTGCTTTGTGGCGAATGGAATCGTCCCTATTCCCGGGAACAAGCCGCCTATCCCGCCCCCTGGACAAAAGAACATAAATTCTGGCCGTCTGTGGGACGAATTGATAATGCTTTTGGCGATCGTAATTTTGTCTGTTCCTGCTTACCCATGGATGCCTATGAGTAAAGGCTAGTTTTTTCCGGGCAATGTAATTCCAAATCATTCAAAAAATGCAACATATCTAGTCTCCTTTGATGAACAGGGGACTAGATATTCAGGTGTAAAAAGTTGACAATAAAACCTTTTGTATCTTCGTGATTAATTTGTTATTAAATCACAGATAGTTTTAGCTTTGCAAGACTAAGACTGTCTTTAATATCCTCCAACGGTTGACATTTCAAAGTTGTCTTAAAAAGTCCCACTCATCAAACCATACTGATCTATCTACAGCTTTAAGTAAATCCAGAAAATCCCTTTCTATATTAAATGAAATATGATACGCTTGTAAAGATTCATCTAATATCTGTTTAACATCTTCTTTTCTAGTGAGTTTAAAAAACGCTCCACTTTTCAGAGTATTATTGATATGATTCTTACATGAAATAGTGAGATCAACATCAGTTTTATTAATAAATTTATATTTGAATATTGTATATAGACTTTCTTGGATCGCTATATATCTGTACGTTGTTTCTTTAAGACAGTTATCATTCAAATATTTTTCTACTAAATTCTGTCTTATATTCTGATATGCAGTATTCAAAGAACCCAACAGTTCTTCTTGAACAATATCCTGGGAATACCTATTTTTAACCCATTTTACTAATAAACGACTGAGTAAATCTAAATCCGTCAGCAAAATCGCTTCAAACGTATAAGCTTGTGGAATATAGGTTTTTAAACTTAGTTTTTCTTCCATTTTTTGAGCAAGTTTTACACGATCTTCATCTATCAAAAAATCCCTATCTATAATTAAAACAGATTTTTCCCAGAGAGTTCTAGTATTTTTAATAGCGGAAAAAACCGTTTTATAGTGTAGTATTTCTTTAAAAATATTGTTAATTCCATTTAATACCAAAAAAACATATTTTTTCGTATTTCTAGGAGATACACTTTTTTGCAAAAGCAAATCAATTGCTCTAGCATCATCTTCACCCTCCACAAAAATTAAGTGATTAGCTTCAATGGCATTAATAAAGTCTAAACCATTAGGACTTCCTAAAGAACTGAGGATAGGATTTATCGGAATCGGATAAATACCCTTAAAACGCTCGCCCAACCTCTGGATTTCAGTATGACCCAGGGGTTTATAATAATTTTCAGCACTATTTTGATCTAAATGAAATAAATGATGTAGGGATGAATGCCGAATGATGGTTTCATTATGGGTCGTGATTAATAATTGATTTTGGTTAGAAAACCTCGTCAGTATTTCTAGTAAACGCTGTTGAATATCCCTGTGAATATGACTATCCGGTTCATCAAGCAAAACTAGATTCATATCAGTTCTCTGTTCATAATAATATAAATTTAACAAAATTTCTATTATCTGTAATGTACCACTTCCCAATAAAGCAATATCTTTTTCAGTATCTCTACTATTGAGTTTGTAATTGATAATTACCCTAGTATCTTTCTGAATATCGCTGGAAGTAAAAAACTCGATTTGTTCTTGATTATTAAACAAAATATAAGACAAATCAGAAATAAAATTATTATATAATGATAAATCTTGTTGCTGCTTATATAAAGAATATAAACGATTACGCAGTACCGTTGCCGACTCTCTCATTTGAATCGCTTCCCGAATTTGAGGATTAGTTGCAAAATTCTCGCGTTGGCGAATAGCTAACACAGGAGAAGCATAATATAATCCGATGGGGAAAGGAAAACTTCTAAAGAATCTATTAAATTTTTCAAAGTCATAAGTCGTAAAATCCATCAGTTCAATCACATAATTTAATCCAGATGAACTAATTCTAAATCCTATTTTTATCTGTTCATTTTCATGTTCTAATTCTGCATCAATTTCTATTTTTTTATTTTTATCACATTGATTAAAAATATCTTCAAAATTCGGATTACAGACACTATGAATTTCTTCAAAAGGAAAATATTTTTCCTGAGTATTCCCCAAGATGTAATCGCCTTTTCTATAGTTTTTAGTTTTTCTTCCTGCCTGACGAATCAATTTATTAAAGCATTCATGCCACAGAGAAACGACTTCCAGAATGGTTGTTTTACCGGAATTATTTTTACCAGTAAAAATATTGATATCAGAATTTAATTGAATTTTGGTATCTTGAAAAGATTTAAAATTTTTAATCTGAATTTCCTTGATGTGCATATTTTTATTGTAAAGTTGTAGATCGTTTTTACTGTTTAACGTTTTACCTCGGTTTTAGGATAGATGTCTGTGACTTATAGTGTAACATAGTAATTTGATGCGATCGCAACTTCTAAAACAATGAACCAATCCTTAAATATTCCTTCCAATAGCGATTTATTTGAACCCACTTATCCCAAGTTTAGGGAAAGTAGTTACTTTTGCTTGCGCCGAGGAATTAAGGGAGGTTTTGCAGGTTCATAGGACTTTAATCCTCCATCTCCTGTCAGAATTTCGACTTCATAACCTGACTTTGCATAATAATCTGCAACTCGCTTAATGCTTGCATCTCCGAGGGATAATTTTTGCGTGGCTAACTGAGGAAATTCATCCGCCAGTTGTTTAATTTGTTCAGAATTCCATAACTCTGACTGTTGGGTAAATGCAGCCCAAGGGGTTTGATTATCAGCCGTTAATTTCATTAATTCTGCTAATTTTAGAGCAGTTTCATATCGTAGATTAGAAGATTGGGCAATATGATTTCCCGTTTCAATAATAGAAGCTAACGGTAAAACAAACGTTGTTTTTAATTTTTCTTCCTGTTGTAAAATTTTCTCAACTTTGGCTTTATCCCAAAAATTTTCTTTTGAACCACAGGTTACTTTACCCGGAACTCCTAACCAGACACAAAGGATAGAAGTATCAAAAATCAATACTTTTATCATTATTTCTATTCCCGATGTTTAGCTAAACTTTTTTCTAATAATCCCTGTTGAGTGATTTTTCCTAAAGAACCTGAAGCCATCAATTTCGGTAAATTTTCAATTTCATCTAAGGGAATTAACTGGCTTTCTCCTGTATCTTGATCTCGATAAACAACCATGACAAAAGGAATAAAATCCGGGGTTAATTCATCCATTAAAGCCGGGTTATGAGTTGTGACTAAAATATCAATATTCCGTTTTTTTCCTATTTCCTTTAACATTTTCAAAAGCAAACCAGCGCGGGAAGGATGTAAACCATTATCAACTTCCTCAATCACAATTAAACTGCCTTCGGGACGGGTTAATAAAGCGGTTAAAATGGCTAAAAATCTTAATGTTCCATCGGACATTCCTCTTGCATCTAATAATAAAGGTTCTTGATTTTCACCCCATTTTTCTTCACAATATAACATGGCATCACTGCCTAATCTGCCAACGGGTTCAGCCCAAACTCGTTGTAAATCTCCTTCAGGAAGTTGGGATAAATAACTCAGTAAGGTTTGTTCTATTTTTTCTTTTTCTGCTTCAGGAAGATCGGCTAAAACTCCAGCAATATTTGAACCATCTTGTTCTAAGGTTTTTGATAGACGAGAATAGTTTCTCATATTCTGAGGAATGGGGTTAATAATAAATATTTTTTTGAGAACTTCTAAAACCGTATTTTCTGATGAGTTATTAATTCCATCATTATCATTGGATTTAAGTAATTTTATAAATTCATTAATTAATTGTATTTTAGGTTCGATTTCTGCTGTAATACTATAAAGACAATCAAATTCAACTTGTTCATCTTCCTGTTTATATTTCCCACTAACAACAGCTTCTAAAGTAAACTGAGTTTCCGGTTTTCTAACTACCCATTCTAACCCCCCTCTAATTCCTGGGGTATGACTATCACCAATTAAAGCAGATTCTAAGGATTTTGCTTCGGGAATACGACTTAAAAAATCCAAAGCATCAATAATATTAGACTTGCCACTAGAATTGGTTCCAATTAAAATAGTAATTGGATCAATATATAAGGTTGCCTCTTTAAAACTTTTCCAGTTTTTTAAGTTAATTTGCTTCAGCATTAGGAATATTTTTATATTTTAATTATTTTTCTAATTCAGGATAGATGTCTCTAACTTATAGTGTAACATAGTAATTTGATGCGATCGCAACTTCTCAAACAATGAACCAATCCTTAAATATTCCTTCCCATAGCGATTTATTTGAACCCACTATTAAAGCTCTTAAATCTTTAGGAGGGTCAGGAACAGTGCAAGAAATTTATGATCAAGTCTGTCAACTTCAAAGTTTCTCAGAACAACAACAGAGTATTTTACATAAACAAGGGCCACAGACAGAAATTGACTATCGTTTAGGTTGGGTGAGAACTTATTTAAAAGTATATGGAGTTTTAGAAAGTGTAAGACGAGGAGTATGGTCACTCACGGAGAAAGGTAGAAATCTGCAAGTTATTAATCCTAAAGAAATTAATAGATTTGTCAATCAAACAACACGAAATAAAACTGAAAAGGTTAGTCCTGAATCTGTTCAAGATTTTAATGTATTGCCACAACCTACAATTGAAACAATAGAATCTATTTCAGATAACGATCAAATTCCTGCTAATTCAGATATTTGGATAGAAAAACTATTGAAAGTTTTACAACAAATTCCCCCCGATAGTTTTGAAAGATTATGTCAACGAATTTTAAGAGAATCTGGCTTTATTAAAGTTGAAGTAACCGGAAGAAAAGGAGATGGAGGAATTGATGGAATTGGAGTCTTAAAAATTGCCCTTTTGAGTTTTCAAGTATTCTTTCAATGTAAACGTTATACGGGTTCTGTTGGCCCTTCTGAAATTCGAGATTTCCGAGGTGCTATGGTAGGAAGAAGCGATAAAGGTTTATTTCTAACCACAGGAACTTTTACCAGTTCAGCCAAACAAGAAGCCACCCGTGACGGTGCGCCTGTATTGGATTTAATTGATGGGGAACAACTTTGTCAAATTGTCAAAGATTTGAATTTAGGAGTCGAAACAAAAATGATTGAAGTTGTTGAAATTGATCAAAATTGGTTTAATCATTTATAATTTCTATACTATAATTAAATACTAACCCAACCCTAAAACACTTTATCTATTCTCGATTATGCTTGTATTTTTTATTCACGGTGTCGCCACAAGAGATGCTTGCTACTCATCAAATTTACAACAACTGATCAAAACAGAATTTAGTCAACGGGAAGAAAAGAATCCTCATTTTTACGCTAGTTTTTGGGGTTCTGCCTTAACAGATATGGGGAAAATATGGAATGGGATTGATGAAGATTTAGCACACGCTAAAAAGAAATATTCTAAAAGTGATAGTGAAGAGTTTTTGAAATATCGATCGTTTAGAGAAGGTTTCTTTTCTCAATTTATGAGGGATTTCTTTACCTATATGA
>Ga0082207_1000036_pt1 | contig 91015 bp, 92 predicted proteins | sample LakMenEpi10Aug09_FD_71540 | JGI IMG/M metagenome (GOLD analysis project Ga0082207, IMG submission 71540) | reverse complement strand
TTTTCGGTAGAGTAGGACACAGGAATATAAATAATAAGACTAATTTTAACGTTAAAACCCCCATCATAGCATGGATTTTTTTCAAAAGTGTAGAGACCTGCCATTTAACTGTAAACTTATTAACTGTAAACTTATTAACTGTTAACTGATAACTGATAACTGTTAACTGATTACTGATGACTGATTTATGATTCCTAATATTTCAACTATTCCCTTGATTCAACTAGCTTCTGGCGATCAATTATTTATTCAAAGTTATCAGTTTAAAGGCGAAAATCCAGGCAAAAAAGTTTATTTACAATCTAATTTACACGGGGCTGAGATTAGTGGAAATGCTGTTATTCATGATCTAATTCAGTTCTTGATGACTTTAGACAAAACTCAATTAACTGGAGAAATTTTATTAGTTCCTGTTTGTAATCCTTTGGGGGTGAATCAGCGATCGCATTATTTTTCCTCCGGTCGATATAATCTTTATGATGGCAAAGACTGGAATAGAATTTTTTGGGATTATGAAAAAACCGGAGCAGATATTAGCCAATTTGCCCAAGATAATCAGGATTTAGAACAAGATGAAATTCAAGCAAAATATCGTCAAACTATTTTAAATCAATTTTATCAACTGGCTAAACTCATTAGAAGTTACCCCGGAGTTTCCTACAATAATTATTATCGCTATCAACTCCAAAACCTAGCCCTAGATGCTGATTATCTGATTGATTTACACAGTTCAACGAATAACGCCCTGGATTATTTATATTGTTTTCACAGTCGAGAAGCAAGTGCTAATGCCTTTCTATTAGATACAGGAATATTAATGAATGATTATGATGGGGATGCCTTTGATGAAGCCTTTATGAAGCCCTGGTTAGCCTTAGAAAACGAATTAGCTAAACTAGGAAAAAATATTAGATTTGAGATAGAATCTTGGACATTAGAACTGGGTTCCGGGTTAGAAATGAATCCCGAATCTGTGCAGAAAGGAATTAGGGGAATCAAAAATTATCTAGTGACCAAAGGACTTTTATCAATAAAAGATTTCCCCTTAGCTTCCAACCCCAATCATCAGATTCATCTTACCCCTAAACACAAAATTCAACGCTATCATTCCCCCGGCGGAGGCATGATTGAATTTTATGTTAAACTGGGAGAAACTATTTATAAAAATCAGAAACTCTATACTATTTTGAGTTTTAATAAAATTGGAGAATTACCCCAAATTCGGGAGGTTTTCGCCGAAGGAGACGGACTCATTTTCGATATCACCAAAAATCATTCCGTAAATCAATGGGATTATGTTTTAGGGGTAATGCCGTCTTAACTTCTAGTTTTTTGCTAAACTAATTGCGTAAAATCACTCAATACTTAAATTAAAACCGTGTTAGACGAAGCCGCTAAAAAAACAATTCTGCGTAAAATTCCCCACGCCCTCTATATTTGTGGAGTCAAAGAGGGAGAGGAAGTCAATGGTTTTACCGCCAGTTGGGTGACACAAGCCTCCTTTGAACCGCCCTTAGTGATCAACTGTGTTAAAAATGATTCTAAATCCCATGCCATGATTAAAACCAGTGGTGTGTTCGCCCTCAGTTTCCTGGCTGAAGGTCAAAAAGACATCGCCCAGAAATTCTTTAAACCCCAACATCGAGTGGGAAACAAATTTGAAGATATCGAATTTTATCTAGGAGAAACCGGTTGTCCGATTATTTCCGCCGCCCTGGGTTATGTAGAATGTCAAGTGGTGGGTTGTGTTGAACACGGCGACCATACGGTATTCGTCGGGGAAGTCATCGCCGCAGGTGTTCATCAAGAAGCCGAAATTCTTAACCTCGCCAGCACGGGATGGAATTATGGCGGATAGGTAGGGGAACACTGCGATTAATGTTTTTAACTCTTTCAGGACTTACGCAATTACGCTAAGTACCTAAACAAAATTAATTACACATCTTCTGCCCAGATCCGGCGTTCACTCCCCCCCTAGCCCCCCGTGTACGGGGGTTTGGGGGGGCTGTTCCCTCTCTCAACTAGGTAATTTATTTTGTGCAACTACTTATATATAGCGCATAGAAAATCGGGCGATTTTTGTTGATTTGGCTCAGAAAATCGCCCGACATCAGGATTAAATTAGTCTCAAATTCATGAGTTTTAAAATCCTATTCTGCTATCACGGGATGGGAAGAAATAGAGCTTTGAGTTGAAGGTGATTTTGTATTAGTATCAGATAGGGGAATACTAATCATCACAGTGGTTCCGAGATCTAAACCTGGACTATCTAGGGTAATAAAACCCCCCATCATTTGCATTAAACGGCGAGAAATAGCTAAACCCAATCCAATTCCCCCGAATTCCCTTGTGGTTGAACCATCAGCCATGGCAAAGGGTTCAAAGATTTTTTGCTGATGTCCTAACGCCACACCAATTCCGGTATCGGTAATGGTGACTACAACTTGATATCGCACGGTCGTAGATTTTGAGGCGGTATTATTTTGCATCTCAATCAGAGAATTGGTAGCCAATTCAATCCGGGTAGAAATGGTGATTCCTCCCGATTTAGTAAATTTGACAGAATTATTGAGAATATTAATAAAAACTTGCTTTAACTTATCAGGATCAGCCTGAACAATAATCGGTTGATCGGGGGTGGGTAAATCGAGGGTTAAGTTTTTTTGTTGAATATCCAACATTTGCAAATTCACCGCATCTTTGACAATTTGCATTAAATCCGTGGGTTCAAGCATCACAGATAATTTGCCTTCTTCAATTAAAGCAATATCTAAAATATCATCAACTAAATTTAATAGATGTTGGCTGGAATCCGAGGCAATTTTCAGATATTCTTCCTCCTCTGTTTTGGTATCACAGTAACCATCTTGAATCAGACTGATTGAATTAATAATTCCATTTAAAGGGGTTCTTAATTCGTGGGAAATAACTCGTAAAAATTCATTTTTTAATTGATTAGCAACTTGGGCTTCTTTGGACGCATATTCTAGGGCTTGTGCTCTCGCTCTAAGACTTGCTACCATTGTATTTAGAGCTTCAGCCAACTGATTAAACTCTGTTATTCTTAGATTGTCAGGAACATCACCCGGACTATCTAAATTTTTAGCTCTGAGTGCATAATCTCTCAATTTTTCTAAAGGAATTGCTAAATCCCTAGAAACATACACCGCAGCAATAATACTGGCAATAACTAAAGATAAAACCAAGGAGATTAACAACGATTTAATATCTTTTAATCCCGATAGAGCTTGCTGTAAATCAACAACCGCTAAAATCACCCATTGCTTATCGTTTTCCGAGGTAATCGGGCTAGGAATTGAATCATATCCCGCTAGAAGTTCATTCCCCGATTGATCAAAATAAAATAAGTGAATAAAAGAATTTTTTTTACTCTCTAACGCATTAGATAATAAATTTTTGAGTCTATTAGCATCGGCTTGATCTTGAATATTTTGTCCCAATTTATTCAAACTTGGATGACTAATAATTGTTCCTCCTTGATCAATAATAACGGTAAATCCCGTTAAAGATTTAGGAGGTTCTTTCGATTCTAAATATAAAGTTGATTGCAGACTTAACAAATATTTTAACTGATTTTTATTGTTTTGATTGACATAAATCGGGGAGTTGAATACTAATTTAATTTGATTTCGCCATTCTGAATTTTTTTGATCGAGACTGGGAACTAAATAATTAATATAAATCTCAGGATTTTGCTGTTTTTGGGACGACCAAAAGTTTTTAGGAATAGAATATATAGGCTTTTTCCCGCAGGTCGTAGCAATCAGTTTTTGCGTTTGTAGATCAGTCAATTGGAGACAACTAACCAAGGGAGAAAACTGCTCCTGAAGTTGAGAAAGCAGCACAGAATACTGTTGAGGTTTTTCGGGTTGTAAAACAATATTATTGGTGGCAATCGTCAAACCAGACTTGTTAAAATCAATCCATTCATTAATGGTTTGTGCTTTTTTACTCGCACTTTCTGTTAAATTTAATCGGGCTGTTTCGAGTAAACCAGAACGGGCTTTTCTATAGGTAACATATTCTCCCACGAGCAACACAGGAAGACTAAGCAGTAAAATCTGCGAGAGTAAAATCTGGCGAAATGACGATTGACCCGACTTAGGCATAGTAGAACATGGGACAGAAGACAGAACGTAGACAGCAGTTAGACCAGAGTAGACAATAAACCATAAACATTATACTAATAATCCCCTCTATTAATTGAAACGATAGCCAATACTTCTAACCGTTTGAATAAAAGAAGGATTTTTAGGGTCAGGTTCAATTTTTTTTCTAATTTGACCAATATGAACATCAATAACCCGCCCCCCTTCACTACTATCGTCTTGATAACCCCAAACTTTTTCTAAAAGTTCTGTGCGTTTCCAAGCCCGACCCGGTTTACTGGCTAAACAATAAAGTAGATCAAACTCCAACGCACTTAAAATTACTAATTCTCCTTTGAGATAGACTTCTCGCCGATTCGGGTCAATAATTAAATCCCGATAGGCTAAATTTTTGTGTTCTAAATTAGACATAGATATGCGGCGTTTTAAAATAGCCTTAATCCGCAGACTTAACTCCTCCAAATCAAAGGGTTTAGTTACAAAGTCATCGGCTCCTTCTTTTAACCCGAGTTTTGGATCTTGTTCACTGGTGAGCATCAGGATCAGAACATGAGTTTGATTTTGCATTTCTCGACATAATATTAAACCCGTTGTATCCGGCAAATTCAGATCTAAAATGACTAAATCGGGGTTGAACTGTTCAAATACTTTCAACGCCGTCTTGCCATCAGCGGCCACTTCTATTTGGTAATCCTGTTGGCTTAAATAACGACTAATTAAATTTCGGATTGCCGGATCATCATCAACAACAAGAATCTTTGCTGAATTCATAACTAAAAAGCCCGTGAGAATTTAACGATTGATAATCGGGCATGAATGGTTAAGAATATAGGACAATTATCCATTACAATTAACGTTCACCCGTGCGCCGATCAAACATATATCCCACACCCCGAATTGTTTTTATAAAGGAAGGTTGCTCCACATCCAGTTCGATTTTTTTGCGAATCTGACCAATATGAACATCAACAACCCGCTGCTCGTTTTCATACTCATAACCCCACACTTCCTGCAATAATTCTGGCCGTCGCCAGGCTCGACCAGGTTTGCGGGCCAAACAGTAGAGCAGGTCAAATTCTAATGCACTCAGGGCGATTAATTCACCACTAATATAAACCTCTCGACGATTTGGATCAATGATTAAATCCCCATAAATTAAATTTTTGGGTTGTGTATCTACTTGATTTCGTTGACGCTTTAAAATTGCTTTGATTCTAAGGTTTAATTCTTCTAAATCAAAGGGTTTGGTCACAAAGTCATCGGCTCCCTCCTTTAACCCAAGTTTGGGATCTTTTTCGCTGGTTAGCATTAGGATAAATACACTGGTTCGACTTTGCATTTCCCTACACAATGCTAAACCGGTTGTATCCGGCAAATTTAGATCTAATACCACTAAGTCAGGATTGAACTGTTCAAACCTTTCCAATGCGGAATGGCCGTCACTCGCTATTTCAACTTGATAGTCCTGTTGGCTAAGATAACGACTTATGAGGTTCCGTATTGCTGGATCATCATCAACTACGAGAATTTTTACAGATGCCATAACCAAGCATATTAAGCAGAAGGTTGAGCCAGAATATTAAATAGACATCTCAATGTTAATGGAAAACTTGAACCTACACCCAATAAAATATCGATTTAGTAAAAACCGTAATAATCCCCAGATTATATCTCAGTTTCCGGGAGCGAGTTGAATTGACTGCTCTTGACATCCACCCCGCAGTAAAACTCCATTGGTCAATCTTAACTAGATTACGCCCATACCAAAGGCACTTGTAATCTAATTGCCGAATCAACTCACTCCATCCGCTATCAGAAATAGCCAGTGCGAGCTTGTGGTTTTTGATCATATAACTTAGGGGTTTCTACCCAATTTTTCGATGATTGGGAAGGAATACCATTTTTAGCCAAACAAATGGAGAACTTTAGACCCAAATTTTTGGTAATATTTCAGACAATAGATGAGCAGGAATCTGAGATAAAGCCTGATTTTGTCCTTCTAATCCAGACTCATTGTAGAAGGCGCGAATAGTTCGCAGCAAGTAACCCAAAGTTGTTTGATGATGTTCGGTGGTTTTTGATTGGGAAACAGAACTCTCCATAAACTCTTGTCCTTCTGGTTGATTAAGATCATTAATAATCGCTTGAATGTGATGTTTGAGTGCGGCTTTTAAAAAAGAAATTTTGGTGTTTTTTTCGAGATGTAAATGAGGATCGGTTGCCAATTGGTAGTGGGTTAGTCCCAGATTATTATGGGTTGCTAAGGGATCAAAATTGAGTTGGGCCCGACTGAGATCCGCCGTAATGGAGAGGGCTTTTTGATAGGCTGCAATGGCTCTTTTTAAAAATTTAGCCCGAATTTCCGATTTTTGATAGTGGTTTGCCAAATGCCAATAGACGATACCCAAATTATTATAGGTGGCTGCACAGGCAATTGGGGCTGAGGCGGTCGTCCGATAGCTCAAGGCTTGATGATAGGCGTGAGTGGCTTGTAATAGCAATTTAGCCGAGGGTTGATGTTGACTCAATGTCCAGTAGGCTGTGCCTAAATTGGTTTGTAGCAGGGCATAATTGAGGGGATCGTGTTGCGGGGTATAAAATTCCATTGCTTCGGTATAGGCAGCAATGGCAGCTTTCAGGTGAGGAATGGGTTGGGTTTTTTGGGCCAGTTTCCAATAGATCGTTCCCAAATTATTTTGAATTGTTGCATAATCTTGAATCTGGGAACCCTTGATTTCAGAAAGGTTCAAATTCAAATAACATAAGGCTTCTGTATAAGCAATAATTGACTGTTCTAAATTTTTACTCCCATCTTGCCAAGTCGCTAAATCTGCATAAGTCGCTCCTAAGTTTTTTTGGATTTGTATATATAAATTTGGTTGAATTTCAGGATCAACTTTCATTAAAGCGTTTTGGTAAAAAATAATACTTTTTTCTAAATAACACATCACATCCAGAGATTTTGGATTCTCTTGAACCCTTTGGCGAAATTCCATCCAATATAATGTTCCTAAGTCATTAAAAACATTAATAGAATCATCAAGATCGTCGGAAGCAATAGAACTTTTATTCAATTCTGGAATAATTTCTAAAACTTTTTCGTATGCTTGAATAGCCTGGGTATAGTTGAGTTCTGAATTTTCCCCAGCTAAAATGCGATCGCGGTATATATTCCCTAATTTACGATAGGCTGGAGATAAGCAGGAAAGGGCAGAATGTTGCTCAAATTGTTGAATCTGATCGAGAAGTTCCTGCAACGGATCAGATATTTGACCCCGTTCAACAGGTTCGGAAGTTTCCCCAAAATCTAAGGAAATGGTCTCCGACTCCAAGTTACTCGGAGTGGGATCACTGATCCATTCAAATACTCCGGTTCGTCGCTCCCAAAACTCCGGTACTGACTGTTGAATACAAGATAACCAAGGGGAAGAAATCCACAACAGCAAACTAAATTCAAATTGGTCGAGATGGTTTTCTAAAGTGCGTAAATATCTTAAAAATGACCATTGTACCGCCGGAGGTTGACGGGTTAAATGTTCTACCCCTAAAATTTGAAATCCGATAATATCTGGATGACTCTCATTAGATTTATTTTGAGCATACCATTGGATAATTGCCTGAAATGGATTCGGATCACTTAAATCAAGTTTTACACTAATTAAACCTGAAGAAATGGGAGATTGGGGTATAATATTCTCCTGATGTTTGGATAAAAAATCCGTTCGTAACTGTAGCGCCAAATGATTTCGCAGATTTAAGTTATCACAAACTCCAAGAAAAACTTGACGGCGAAGTTGCAAAGCCAGCGCCTGTTGTAAACGATCGTAGATTCGCTGATGAGTTTGGGAAACTAAAACAGAACAATTATTGGTCATCGCCATTATCAACCCTTAAACCATCACCTAGGACATCTAATTATCTTCTTCCATCTAGCGGTTCAGGTTCAGGAGAGAGGCAGGTTTTTAAGGGTTATTCTTATTCTTTTTGTCTCTATATCTTTGTGGTTTGCTTCAAATCCGGGGGGCATTTCACGATTAGCAAACGTAAAAATACCCAAAACCCGCCCGGACTGAATGATTAATATCTCAGGATACAGTGAAGGCAAGGAATAATAAAACCCCTATCAAGGCAATCCCAGCAAGACCACCGATAATATAATTCCGTTTTTGTGAATTGGTAGGGGGTTCGGCTGTATAAACTTTAGGTTCCACTGCGAAGTTATTCAGACGTCCACCTTGTTCATTGATATAAGGCATGATGAAAAATCCATAAGTTACTATTTGGGATCAAGAATAACAAAAATTTAACAAAAATTTACACTCCATGGAAAAACTTAATAATTTGAAGACTGACAATTTAACCGGCGATTGTCCCAGTTAGGGGTGAGGACGCTTGAGCGTAGCTTTTGACCGGAATTCGCCCAGCCAGATAAGCCAGACGTCCGGCTTCCGTGGCCATTCCCATAGCTCTAGCCATAGCGGTGGAATTTTGGGCCAAGGCGATTGCCGAATTAATTAATAACGCATCCGCCCCCATTTCCATCGCTAAGGCCGCTTCACTGGGCGCACCAATACCAGCATCCACAACCACTGGAACCCTGGCATTATCAATAATAATGGCAATATTGGCAGCGTTTCTAATTCCCTGTCCTGAACCGATGGGAGAACCCAAAGGCATCACCGTGACACAGCCAACATCCTCTAAACGTTTCGCCAGCAGGGGATCGGCATTAATATAGGGTAAAACGGCAAAACCTTCTTTGACTAGCTGTTCCGCCGCTTCTAACGTGCCAATCGGGTCAGGAAGTAAATATTTACTATCAGGAATTACTTCTAATTTGACAAAATTATTGTCTTCCTGTCCTAATAATTTTGCCATTTCCCGTCCTAATCTAGCCACCCGAATTGCTTCTTCTGCGGTTTGACATCCGGCGGTATTCGGTAACATCCAAATTTTACTCCAATCAATAGCTTCGGCTAACCCTTCATGTCCTGGGGCTTGGGTTTGGACTCGTCTAACGGCCACGGTAACAATTTCGCACCCACTGGCGGTAATACTATCCTGCATTTCTTGGAGGTTGCGATATTTCCCCGTCCCGGTCATTAACCGAGATTTAAAGGTTTTTCCCGCAATAATTAAGGAAGTATCAAGGAAAGATGAGTTAGTTTTTTCTATGGTTTGCATAATGGGTAATGGGTAATGGGTAATGAGGATCAAGGATTTAGGAGGATTTCACGGATTTCACGGATTTTAATCTGTGTTAATCTGCGTAATCATCTTAAATCCGTGTTCTAATTTTAATCTGTGTTAATCTGCGTAATCATCTTAAATCCGTGATCTGATTTTTGTGCTTCTGTTAAATAGGAACACCAATCACTCCAACTTCCTCCATATAATTTAGCTTGATCAATTCCTGCTAATTCTAAGGAAAATAAATTCACACAGGCAGTAACTCCTGAACCACAATAAACGATTATTTCTTCTGAGTCTTTAATATTCTGCCAGCGTTGGGATTGTTCGTTTATTTTAACAAAACCCGTGGTTTCTGTCACCTCTTGCCAAGGATAATTTACCGCGCCCGGAATACATCCAGCAATTGGATCAATGGGTTCGGTTTTTCCTAAATAGCGTTCGGGTTCCCTGGAGTCAATCAGCACCACTCCGGGTAAGTCTTTTCGAGCTTTTACAGTTTCAATATCAACTAACATTTCTGACTGGATTTCTGGCTTAAATATTCTTAATTTTGGATTAGGAATATTAGAACTAATGGGATAGTCTAAATTTTTCCATTGACTAAACCCTCCATCTAATAAAACAACTTGATTATGCCCAAAATAACGTAATAACCACCACAACCGAGAAGCAAAAGCTAACCGAGAATCATCATAAGCAACGACTAAGGTTTGTTGAGAAGTTATACCAATTTCTGATAACTTTGCTGATAGTTTTTCTGGGTTAGGTAAGGGGTGACGTCCGCCGTGTTTTTGAATCGGACTTGATAAATCTTGGTCTAAATCTAAATAAAATGCTCCTGGAAGATGACCTTCTTGATATTGTTGTTGTCCTAATTTGGGATTGGCCAAGGAAAACCGACAGTCTACAATCACAATATTATCATCTTCGAGATGTTCTGCTAACCATTTTGGAGAAACGATCAATTGAGATGCAGTCATAGTAATTTCAAGAATCAGTAACCATAACAATTATTATAATATCTTTTTATAAAGAGAAACAAAAGTAGAAAAATAATTCATAAGTCTAGCAACAGCAAATAATCTTTTTATGTTTTATTAATATTGTAGTTTTGAATCGACTCAATTAATGTAAAATATTGTTGCAAGTTTTTGGTTTTACTTTACAAGAATTAATCATTTTTTGACGAGGATGGGGGCTGTTTTTTATTATAATAATATACCAGCAATACAAGCGGTCATAAAACAGGCAATAGAACCCGCGATCATCGCTCTAATTCCTAATCGAGCAACATCGGCTTGTCGTTCTGGAGCGATCGCAGAAATTCCCCCAATTTGTATGGCAATCGAACCAATATTAGAAAACCCACAGAGGGCATAAGTAGAAATAATTATAGCCCGTTCAGAAATAGTAGAAACGCTATTTTCTCCCCCCTTGCCTTGAGCGAGTTGTTGAGAATTTTCGATCAATTGTTTTAAATCTAAATAGGCAATAAATTCATTTAGAACTGTTTTTTTACCCAATAAAACTCCCACCTGTAAACAATCTGCGATTGGAATTCCCATTAACCAAGCCACCGGAGCAAATAAATAACCCAAAATTCCTTCTAAAGATAAAGAAGGCATCCCCCAAAAACTTCCCAACCATTGTAAAACCCCATTAATTAAGGCTAATAATCCTAAAAAAGCAATTAACATTGCCGCCACATTTAAAGCTAATTTCATCCCGTCACTGGCGCCAGTTGCCGCCGCATCAATCCCATTAGCAGAAGTGGGTTGAACTTCTATTTTAACTTTTCCTTTAGTTAAAGAGATTTCCGTTTCAGGATAGAATATTTTAGAAATTGCTAAAGCAGCAGGAGCCGACATCACAGAAGCCGCCAGAATATGTTCGGCGGGAATGCCAAAGGAAATATAAGCGGCCATCACCCCTCCGGCAATGGTGGCAAATCCCCCAGTCATCACCGCATGAAGTTCTGAATTTGTTAAGGTATAAATATAGGGTTTAATTAATAACGGAGCCTCCGTTTGTCCGATAAAAATATTCGCCGAACAGGATAAAGTTTCTGAACCTGATGTTTTCAAAGTTCGCATCATTACCCAAGCCACGGCTTCTACAATTTTTTGTAAAATTTTATAATGATATAAAATAGAAATAAAAGAGGAAAAGAAAATAATTGTTGGTAAAACTTTAAAAGCAATAAAATGGTCTTGAAAATCTTCTCCAAAAACAAATTTAGCTCCCTGATCAGAAAAGTTAAGAAAGTGACTGACCGCATTTCCTAAAAACTCAAATAAAGCAAAACCAGCCTGAGTTTTGAGGATGAGTACGGCTAAAATAAACTGTAATCCAATCCCCCATAAAACCGGATGCCAACGCACCGCTTGACGATTCACCGAACAGAGATAGGAAATTCCTACAAAAACAAATAATCCCAAAAGTGAAATTCCACGTTCCATAATTGTTTGATTTAATGTAGATTTTCAATGTATAATTAGAATGCTGTGCAAAAAGCGTCAGAATCCAAAATCAACCCTTTGCCAATTACTGTTAGCCCCAGCACACTATAGGAGAAAAGCAATTATATCTCCTACCGTTAATTACGTCTTACCAAACAGGTTTATGTCTCTACCTATTGTTGCTATTATTGGCCGTCCTAATGTCGGAAAATCAACTCTAGCCAATCGTTTGGCGGGAAATCCCGAAGCGATTGTGCATGATCAGCCCGGTATTACCCGCGATCGCACCTATCGCCCCGCCTTTTGGCAGGATCGAGAATTTCAAGTTGTCGATACGGGCGGTTTAGTCTTTGATGATGATACAGAATTTTTGCCCATGATTCGAGAACAAGCAATGATCGCTTTAACCGAAGCCACCGCCGCGATTTTTGTGGTAGATGGTCAGGTGGGTTTGACGGGTGGGGATGAAGCGATCGCAAGTTGGTTACGAGAACAATCAATACCGATTTTATTAGCAGTAAATAAATGTGAATCTCCCACCACTGGAATTGTTCAAGCCGCCGATTTTTGGGAATTGGGACTAGGGGAACCCTATCCGGTTTCTGGGATTCATGGATCGGGAACCGGGGAATTATTAGATGATTTGATTAAGCATTTACCCCCGATTAATGAACTCGAAACTGAAAAAGAAATTAAAGTAGCAATTATTGGTCGTCCTAATGTTGGAAAATCAAGTTTATTGAATGCCTTTTTAGGAGAAAATCGCGCCATTGTTAGTCCGATTTCCGGTACAACCCGAGATGCAATTGATACGGTAATTGAACGGGATGGAAAAACCTATCGCTTAATTGATACCGCCGGAATTAGACGCAAAAAAAATGTGGAATATGGGGCGGAATTTTTTGGGATTAATCGAGCTTTTAAAGCTATTAATCGGGCGGATGTGGTGTTACTTGTGATTGATGCGATTGATCAAGTTACCGATCAAGATCAAAAATTAGCTGATCGGATTATTGAAGAAGGTCGATCCTGTGTAATTGTGGTGAATAAATGGGATGCGATCGAGAAAGATACCTATACTATTTTAGACTATGAAAAAGAAGTTCGAGCCAAACTCTATTTTATGGATTGGGCGGAATTAATTTTTATCAGTGCTAAAACGGGTCAACGGGTTGAAAAAATTCTGAATTTAGTTGATACTGCCGCCGAAGGTCATGAACGACGAGTCTCAACGGCCGTAATTAATGAAGTGATTGAAGAAGCAGTTAGTTGGCATTCTGCCCCCGTCACTCGCCAAGGGAAACAGGGGAAAATCTACTATGGAACCCAAGTTAGTAGTAAACCTCCGACGCTGGTTTTATTTGTTAATGATCCTAAACGATTTAATGACAATTACCGTCGTTATATTGATGGTCAATTCCGTAAACAATTGGGCTTTAAAGGTACACCGATCAAGTTAATTTGGCGAGGAAAATCTGCCCGAGAAATTGAACGAAATCCGGCTAACCGAGCCACACGGGTTAAATAAGAAAGCAGGGGAGGCGGGGAGCGTTTGAAGTTGTTATGGAAAGTTTAAGACCATGGCAAAAGGCAGTCGATTCCCGCGCTTTATGAATTACGAATTTAGGATTGCTATATTTCCCTAGGTATTTCTTAAATTCTCCTATAATATACCCAAAAATGATTCTATTTTGATCAATAGGTTTTGAGGATAGGAGCGATTTATGTCTAAACTTTTGATTAGTCAATATTACAATAAAGTTGATCAAATTATTCAATATGGGGGAAGTCGCAAGGAAACTTCTATCCGCGTGGAGTTTCAAAATCTGTTAAATAACTATTGTAGAAGCAAAGATTTTTTATTAATTCCTGAGTTAGAATATAAGACAAAAAAGGGTAAAACAGTTATTCCCGATGGGACGATTAAAGATGCTCTCAGATTAGATTATGGTTATTGGGAAAGTAAGGATCAATATGATAATTTAGATTTAGAAATTGAGAAGAAACTGGCGAAAGGTTATCCCGATGATAATATTTTATTTGAAGATTCCCAAACGGTGGTTTTAATTCAAGGAGGAGGGGAAATTCTGCGGGTATCCATGCGAGATGCGGAAGCATTGGATAACGCTATTAATGCTTTTATTAACTATTTGCGTCCAGAAGTTCAGGATTTTCGAGACGCTATTAGTCATTTTCAAGAAGATTTACCGACAATTTTAACAACTTTGCGATCGCTAATTGATCAACAGTCTACTACTAATAAACCTTTTCAACAAGCAAGGGATAAATTTTGGCAAATTTGTCAAGATTCTATTAACCCAGAAATTAGTTTAGAAAATATCCGAGAAATGATGATTCAGCATATCTTAACCGAAGATATCTTTATTAATATTTTCAATGAGTCCCAATTTCACCGAGAAAATAATATTGCTAGTCAGTTACAAGCGGTGATTGAAACCTTTTTCACCGGGGCGACTAAACGCAATACTTTAAGCACTATTGAGCGTTATTATGCGGTTATTCGACGCACCGCAGCTAATATTTATAACCATCACGAAAAGCAAAAATTCCTTAAAGCAGTTTATGAGAATTTCTATAAAGCGTATAACCCAAAAGCGGCGGATAAGTTAGGAATTGTTTATACTCCTAATGAAATTGTCCGGTTTATGATTGAGAGTACGGATTATTTACTCCATAAACATTTTGGTAAAATTTTAGCAGATAAGGATGTAGAAATTTTAGACCCCGCCACGGGGACGGGAACATTTATTGCTGAATTAATTGAATATTTACCCAAAGCTCAATTACCCTATAAATACGAGCATGAAATCCATTGTAATGAAGTGGAGATTTTACCCTATTATATCGCTAACTTAAATATTGAGTTTACCTATCAGCAAAAAATGGGGAATTATGCCGGATTTCACAATATTTGTTTTATGGATACGTTAGATCATACGGTTTTTGCGGATAAACAGTTAAATTTACTCTCGATGACGGTGGAAAATACCGCTAGAATTAAACGACAAAATGATCGTAAGATTTCGGTTATTATGGGAAATCCTCCTTATAATGCTAAACAGGAAAATTTTAATCAAAATAATGCAAATCGTTATTATCAAGAAGTTGATAAACGAATTAAAGATACCTATATTAAATATGGAAAAGCTCAAAATCAAATTGTTATTTATGATATGTATACCCGTTTTATTCGGTGGGCGTCAGATCGATTAAGTCACAATGGTATTATTGCTTTTGTTTCCAATAATTCTTTTATTGATGCTTTAGCTTATGACGGGTTTAGGAAAGTTATTGCAGAAGAATTTAATGAAATTTGGATTATTGATACAAAAGGAAATGCTCGTAACAGTGGGGAAAGAAGACGACAGGAAGGAGGTAATGTATTTAGTGATCAAATTAGAGTTGGTGTTGCGATTTATTTCTTGATTCGCAATGAAAACTTACAAGGATTCAAGGTTTTTTATCATGCTTTTGATGATTATGCTAAAGCAGAGGAGAAAAAAGATTTTTTAGCTAAAAATAAATTGCAAAATATTAATTTTATTCACTATAACCCCGATAAAAATAATAACTGGATTAATCAAACTGATAATAATTTTGATAGTTTATTACCGTTAATTGACAAAGAAGTTAAAAGCGGTAAAGCAGAAACCGCAGTATTTAAACTATTTTCTTCTGGGTTAAAAACTCAACGGGATGAATGGGTTTATGATTTATCGTTAGAAAATTTAACCGAAAAAATGAAATATTTAATTAGCGTTTATCAAGAAACCTTAAAAGATAATGATTACAAAGATAAGTTTAGTGTTAAATGGGATGCTGATTTAAGCCAATATTTAAAAAGAAAAATCTCTAAATCTTTTTCTGAACAGCAAATAGTCAAGAGTTTATATAGACCTTACTTAAAACAATATTTATATTTTGATAAAAACTTTAATGGGAGAACCTATCAATGGTTTAATATCTATAATAACAAGCATTTAGACAATAAATATATTACATTTAAAAGTTTTGGAAGTAATCGCTCTTTTAACTGTTTAGCAACGAATTGTATTGCTGAACTTCATGTTACTGGTGCTAATCAATGTTTACCCCTATACTCTTATGATAAAGAAGGAAATTGTATTGATAATATTACTGACTGGGGTTTAACGCAATTTCAAACCCATTACAACGATAAAACTATAAAAAAAATTGATATCTTTCATTATACCTACGCTGTTTTACATAATCCCATCTATCGAGAAAAATACGAACAAAACCTAAAACGGGATTTTCCCCGTATTCCCTTTTATGATAACTTTCAACAGTGGGTAACTTGGGGAAAACAACTCATGGAACTTCATATTAACTACGAAACCATTAACCCCTATCCCCTAACCCGTGTTAATAGTTCGGAAACCGAAATCACCAACCCTAAACCCAAATTAAAAGCCGATAAAATCAAAGGTGAAATTATCCTTGATACCGTTACCAGCTTAACCGATATTCCTAAAACCGCCTGGGAATATCGCTTAGGAAATCGTTCGGCGTTGGAATGGATATTAGACCAATATAAAGAGAAAAAACCCAAGGATGAAACTATTGCCAAACAATTTAATAATTATCGGTTTGCGGACTATAAAGAACAGGTAATTAACTTATTAATGCGGGTTTGTACTGTTAGTGTAGAAACGGTTAAGATTATTCAAGCTATGGAAACCAATCAACATTAATATAATGGATTCGGTGCTTAAGCGCGAAGCGCGGGTTGCGCCAACACACGGAATGGCAAGCGTATATATTGCCATGTCCGTTGCTATAGCAATCCTAAATCAGTTGTAATATTTCCATCTATCTCGACCCCTCCCAACCCTCCCCTTAGTAAGGGGAGGGCTAGGGTGGGGTTCTATATTCTGATCGCAAATCATTTAAGATTGCTATATAAGGGGTCGGAGATTAATAAACCCAACCCGGTAAAGAAGTCTAAAGATGACTCAATTGTTTAGGATTTACCGCCATAATAGAACAGGATTTCCTTCTCTTTTAAGCCTTGAAATCCCGCATCAATTAATAATTGATTCAGTTCAGTTTCAGGAATATGTTTAGCACCAATCCGAACAATTCGAGACCGCATGGTATTACTAACACCACTGCGTTGACGTCCGGCTTCTAAACCCATAACTTTATGGTAAAGATCTAACTTAACCGGAGGAATTGCTGTACCATCAAAGTCAATTCCTTTCGCGATCGCCACATCAATTGCATCCGCGCCCGTTGTTGATTCCGTTGATATATTAGCTTCTGAAGTCATGGGAAATTATCCAATTTAATCTTTAAACAATTCTATTTTACCGTTAAAGGTTTAACGATACATTCTAGTTTCCAAATCCTTAATAATTCGTTGTTTATCCGGTTGTCCTTTCAAGAGTTTCAGCAGTCCTAACCCCTGATGAATCGGTTTATTACTAGCGGGTTCAGCAAAGCCGCTTACCCCGTCTATTTCACCCATAATTGTCCGATAAAATGCCGCACCGAATAGATGATCCATTGGTTTTTCACCCTCTCCAAAGGAACCCACCGCCATCCAATTATTGCCGATCGCCGTGGAGGGATTTCTGGTTTCTGAAACCGTCGGAATCCCTAATTTAATTTTATCAGAAATTGACTTTTGTGCTACTTCTGCGATCGCCACCCTAGCGGTCATTTCTATTAAAGGAATCGCCCCTTTAATAATTACATTTCCCGATAATAAACCCAAGCCGCCCCGAGAAACAGAATTATAGGATTTTTCCGCTAATCGATCTATTTTGACCTCCGCAATATCAATCCGTTGAATATCAATTCTGGGATAATCTTGATGCTTTTCTAAGATAGATTGCATCGTTGTTTGAATAGTTTTAAATGCTTCTAAATATTCATCATCATCAAACTCATTGTTTAAAGCTAAATTCGGTTGACGGATGAGTTGATAAATCACTTTTCCCTGGGCTGGAATCTCTGCATTGATCATCCATTCATCTAAACTAATTAAGGTTAAAGCATCGAGAATATTTTTCCCTTCTCGTAGTTGAATATAGGTTTTTGCATAGCGCTTTTTATCGGATTCGGATAATTGGGATTGATTATAAATAGTATTAATAATCAGAATATCTAAGGTTAAAACTCTGGCGGTAATACTTCCGCGCAAATAGTATTTTTTTAAGTTGGATTTTAAGGAGGAATTGAGAATAATCGTATCAATTTTTGTTAACGCATCTAAATCGGGAACCGCTTCCCCTGAACGGATATATTGATAGGTTCCTTTTAACTGATTTTTTGCTTCTAACTCTAAATCCGATGTTTCTAAGGCTTTTTCTAAGCAATGTTCTAAGGTCAAACAACGGGAATGATGGCTGGCGATAATATAACGTTGACCGATATCAGAATACAATTTAGAGGTTAGCACCAAATAATCTAATAAATCTAAGGCAGTAAAATCTTGGGTTGCTTGTCCATTATTGAGACGATTATAGGCTTCTAAACATCTAGTCTTAGTTTGTTCATAGAGAGAGAATTGATTAATTAAACGATTGATTTGTCGATCTATATTCAATTCTGAGTTATAAAAACTATGCAGGACTAAAAAGGCATCATTTCCCCTAATTCCACAGCCTTTTAGTCGTAAATTTGCTCCTTCTGTGCGGTGGGGCGGAATTCTCACGGTATAGGTTTTACCGTTTTTTAAGGTAACGGTTTGACTTCCCCCTTGATCGGCTGTTTGATAGGCTATAAAAATATGATACAGTTCATCTAAACTGCAATCAGTTCCGTGGGGATTGGATAAAGGTTCTTCTAATTCTGAACCCAAATAATCTATCCAATCTTGACCTTTTTTCCAAGTAGATTCTACGGAATGGGTTGCTGTATCCCGAATCGTTTTTCCGGCTTCGGTGGCTTTATGGGTAATGGCTTCTCCCGCATGGGATACGGAATTTTTAGCGGCTTCGGTGGCTTTTTCCGTTAAAGATTGACTAGCTTTGGCTGCTTTTTGACTAATCGAATTCCATAAGGATTTACTTTTGCGATCGCCCATTGATTTATTCCCCTCTGAACTCCCCTAAAGCCATGATATAGCAATCCTAAATAGGTTGTAACATTTTAATGCTGATATGAAACGGCCAGAAGTATTACCCCAGATCCCTCCCCCCCCTAGCCCCACGTGCACGGGGGGTTTGGGGGGGCTGTTCTCTATTCCCTTTTGATCAGGGATTTTAAACACAACTCAAATAGGATTGCTATATAATAGTTGGCATTAAATTATTTTAGCTCAAATCAACTCCTATTTTTAAACGAGTTTTGCTCCTAGGATTTTCTGGATTAAAACAGCAACTTTAATAATATCGGGGCCGCCGATTCTAACATTCCGACAAATCCGCCCCGAGGTTTATTTTCTTCAGGATTTAATTTATATTCCAAGGCTTCAACTAACTGGAGGGAAAATTTTTCGCCCTCTGGGGAATTTAAAGTTTTATACAGTTGTTCGGCTTGTTTTGCATCAGCCATAGCCCCTGTTAAATTCCCTAAATCAGCCAGCGCCATACTGCGAGCAAAATAGGCAGCGGCTAACTTGTCATCTAATCTCAATGCTTGATTATAAAAATCAATAGCATTAACATAATGTCCCGCTTTAGCTTCACTCACTCCCAGACGGTAAAAGTCCTCCGCATCGCCCACACTCGCCGGAAGTCCGATAACACCAACTAACTGAGCATTATTAATACTTTTGGCATCTAAAATTGCATTACTGAGGTAGGAACTTCTTAAATCTGTGCCGTTGAGGTTAGCGCCCGCCAGGTTCGCCCCGGTTAAGTTAGCCCCGAATAAACTTGCCCCAGCTAGGTTTGCCCCCCGCAGGTCTGCTCCCGTCAGGTTAGCTCGACTAAGGTTCGCTCCCACCAGATTAGCACCATTGAGGTTAGCACCGACTAAATTCGCCAGTACCAAACCCGCACCACTGAGGTCGCAATTTTGACATTGTTTAGTTGAAAGAAGTTGTTGAGTCTGCTGTAAATTTTCGGCTTGGGCTGGGGTTAGGGGACTGAATACTGCTAACAGAGCAACACCAGCGATAATTTTTTGTTTCATGATAGACTAATCAGAAGATTGTTATCGCTATGATAGAATATTATTGGGGTAATTGCTACCGTTATCAAGCAGACTTTCGATTTTATCTCTATTTATATTAAGTTGATCAAAATCACGATTAAAAAGTGACTTTAATCACATTCATTTCAGGGGTTCTGTCACTGGTAAAATTATCCTTTCAATCAATAATATTAGAAGACAGAACCCGTTTTTGTTTTAGGTGCTTCCCATGTTAATAACTGAACCCTCTGTTAGTGTTGAAAGATTAGTCAATCAAATTTTTTGCTCTCGAAAAATCACCCGCAATGACCAAAGATTATTGATGTCATTGCTACTTTCCAAAGACTCATTAAGTGTAGAGGAACATTCCTATATTGATCAAGTTTTTGAACGCTTAAGACGGGGGCTAATTCATGTTGTTGATTAAATATCATAAATTACTCTTAAACCCAGAACTAAAACCACAGGAATTAACAGCCTGTGGTTCTATTTTTTTAAGATTTTGTGCTAGTTTGAAACCGTTGATAAGGAAAACGCCCGGTTTTGGGATCAAACCATTTATTCCAGAGTTGGGTATTTTCTTCGCTGGTAATAGTTTGATTAACTAAAGTTCCCCATTGAGAACTATTTTTAGGTAAAATACAACCATAATTTTCAAAGGTTAGGGGTTGTGAGGGGACTAAAGCAAAGGCTTTAAAGTCTAGTCCTTGTCGCCACAATTCGCCTAATAATAGAATCCCATCACTAGCGACCAAATCAATTTCTTCCGCTTTTAAGCGACGAATTCCATCCGCACGACTTCCAATAACTTGCCATTTCGCTTCAGGATAAATGGGACGGAATTGATCATCTGTCGTTGTTCCCAATAGGAATCCCACTGTAATATTACTTTCCCTGACTGTTTTTAATTCGGTTTCGGAAGTAAGAGTCGGGTTTAAACGTTCTGCATCCGCTTCTCTTGCTAAAAGTTGAATACCACTGGTAAAATAGGGAGTAGAAAAATCTACCTTTTGTTCTCGTTCTGGAGTAATACTGGTTGCTTCACAGACAATATCTAATTTACCTGTTTCTACCTGCTCAAATCTATTTTTCAAGTTAACGGTTTTTAATTCTAATTTAATCGGTTTATTCAGTTGTTTTTCTAGGCGCTGTTGAATAAGTTTAATTAAATCAACGGAATACCCTTGTAAGGTGTCATTTTTGTCTGTATAACCAAAGGGAACCGCATCCGTCCTCACCCCGGCCGTCAATACCCCTGTCTGGCTGACTTTTTCTAACACGGTTTCCGCCCAAACCGAGAGGGGAAAACTAACGGTGAAAAGAAGACTCAAAAGAGAAACAGCAAGTTTTTTGTCCATTTGCATTAGATTCTTAACCAGATTAAAACCTCCTGTCATCCTATAACATTAATTGGGAACTAAAGGCAAGGGGAAAAATATATTTACTAGAAACCAGTTATAGGATTTTGGTGATTAATAACATTTAAGTTTACAAAATTTTTGTTGTTATTAAGAATATTTCTTTGTTAGAGAGTGTGAAAATCGTTTCTTCAAATAAAATTAGCTGGCATCTATCCTTACTCCTAAATACTAAAAACTTTAGTCAATTTTAACTAACTAAAGTTTTAAATTCACTCAGCTTTCAACCTATTTTAATAGGTTTTAGCTTTGAGCCTGAATTTTAATTCAAGGCTGTTGATTAATAATCCAATGATTCAAGATATCCTAGATGATGCGATCGCTGTACTAACACAAGCTACAATTAACGATTGTAACCGCCGTTAGGATAGGGTTAATTGTTGCGATCATAACGAATTTAGAGGGAATGATCGGATTATATCACCCACTTTTTCGGAATTATCCTTAACCGCAGAACAGGTATTAACTGTTTAGTATTCCTAGAAATTGGGTTTCTGCCTTAACCTTTGCTGCATAATAGAAGGATAGCTGAAGAAATCCGGCTTCTACAATTTAAAGGTAAAATCATGGCCGTTGAATATGATTTGGTGGTGATTGGAGGTGGTTCTGGGGGGTTAGTTGTTGCTAGTGCCGCTGCCCAATTAAAGGCAAAAGTTGCCTTAATAGAACGCGATCGCTTAGGGGGGGATTGTTTATGGTTTGGTTGTGTTCCCAGTAAGTCTTTAATTCATGCTTCCAGGGTGGCTTATGAAGTTAAAAACGCGGCTAAATTTGGGATTTATACTGATAATTATAACATTAATTTTGCCAAAGTCGCAAGTCATGTTCAACAGGTTATTTCTACTATTCAACCCCATGATTCTCCCGAACGGTTTGAATCTTTAGGAGTTGAGGTTATTTTTGGAGATGGTCAATTTTTAGATAACAAAACCTTTAGTATTAACGGGCGTAAACTAACCGCTAGAGCTTTTGTAATTTCCACGGGTTCCCGGGCGGCTATTCCTAATATTCCAGGGTTAAATCAAGCGGGTTTTCTTACTAATGAACAGATATTTTCTATACAAAATTGTCCTGAATCCTTAGCAATTTTTGGAGGGGGGCCAATAGGTTGTGAACTGGGACAAGCCTTTTCGCGGTTAGGGTCAAAGGTGACAATTTTATCGAGTCGAAATCAGATTTTACCGAAAGAAGATCCGGAAGCTGCAAAGGTGGTTCAAGATCAATTATTATCGGAAAATATTGTGATTTTAAACAATACCAAAGCGGAAAGAGTTGAAATAGAAAATGGCAAAAAGAAAATTATTGCGGGGAATAATATTATTTTAGCCGATGAAATTTTAGTTTCCGTGGGACGAGTTCCCAATATTGAATCCTTGAATTTGGAAGCAGCAGGTGTTACTATTAATCAATCGGGAATTAAAGTTAATCATAAACTCCAAACCACTAATCCGTATATTTACGCTTGTGGGGATGTGATTGGGGGGTATCAATTTACTCATGCTGCGGGTTATGAAGCCGTTGTGGTGTTAACCAATGCCCTATTTTTTCCGATTAGTAAAGTTAACTATCGGGTCATACCTTGGGCGACTTTTACCGATCCTGAATTAGCCAGAGTTGGGTTAACAGAAGCACAAGCAAAGGAAAAGTATGGGGAGGATATTTGTTTTTTAAAACAACATTTTGCGGGAGTTGATCGCGCCATTGCTGAAGCAAAAACCCTAGGATTTGCTAAAATTATTACTCGGAGTAATGGTGAAATTTTAGGGGCTCATCTTGTGGGTGCATCCGCCGGAGAGTTAATTCATGAAATTGTTTTAGCGATGTCTCATGGTTTGAAGGTTTCTGCTTTAACTGGGATTCATATTTATCCGACTTTATCTGAAGTTAATAGTAAAGCAGCTTTATTGTTACAAAAACAAAAATATGCAGCTAATACTTGGCAACAAACGCTTTTAGAACGGTTTTTTAATTGGAGGCGATCGCTTTAATCAAAACCCATGAAAATTACAACTTATAATCTTGATATAAAAAGTTCGTTGTTGGGCTTCAATACGCCGCATCGCAACAAAAGACTAACTCATCATTTGTCTGTTCAACAAGTGAGAAAATTTTGGGCAATTCTCTAATGATCGTCATAGAATTCTAATAAAGCTACTAAAAAATTAAGTAATTCATGAATTACTCCTAGATCTCAGGTTACATCCCCTGTTCCATGTTCCCTACCATAGCAACTAAAACCACAGCAGAACGGGGGCTGAGATGATAATATTTTCCTATAATTGGTCGGGCAACATTCAAGCGACTAATATCATTAGGAACCGCTAAGGCCGTATCTACTAAACGATGCCAACGTTCTCCTTTAGAGAGGGGAGGTAATTGAAAGTTTAAGGGTTCCCAATAGGAATTTAACATAATGTGGAGATGTTCGCCTTTTTGGGGATGATATAAACTAAAAGAAATAGTGCGAGAACTGTCATCTAAGTCAGGTTTTCCTATTTTGACTCCATGCCAAATCACATAGGGCAAATCACCCTCTATATTCATTTCTAAAATATCATCTAATTGAAAGAGATGGAGTTCTTTTTTAAAGCGGATTAAACTTTTCACAAACCGCAAGACATCAGGATGTTTCCCGACATCACTCCAGTCAAACCACCCTAACGGATTATCCTGACAGTAGGCGTTATTATTTCCAAATTGTGTCCGACAAACCTCATCCCCCATTAACATCATCGGAGTCCCTTGAGACAATAATAAAATCACCCACAGATTTTTAATTTGTTGCAGGCGTAAGGCTTGAATATAGAGGTCATCCGTCGGCCCTTCAATGCCACAATTCCAACTAAAATTATATTCAGAACCGTCTCGGTTTTCCTCTCCATTAGCATCGTTATGTTTTTCATTATAACAAACTAAATCATGCAGGGTAAAACCATCATGACAGGTAACAAAATTAATACTACAATGCACTTCTCGATCAGGATGGGGATAAATATCAGGACTCCCCATAATTCGATAGGCTAATTTTTCAATTTGTCCTTCATCTCCCTTGACAAAACGACGGACATCATCCCTAAATTGTCCGTTCCATTCCGCAAAACGATCGCCCGCTAAAGAACCCACTTGATATAATCCGCCAGCATCCCAAGCTTCAACAATTAATTTTGCCCCGGCTAATACGGGGTCAGATTTAATAATCCATAAAATCGGGGCATCTTCAATCGGATTTCCTTCTTTATCCCTGGATAAAATTGAAGCCAAATCAAAGCGAAATCCATCGACGTGCATTTCTGAAACCCAATATCTCAGACTATCAATAATTAACTGTCCTGAGATTTCATGATTGGCTTTAATGGTATTTCCGCAGCCACTATAATTACTATAATACGCCGGATTATCTTTTTCTAAAATATAATACATACTGTTATCAAGTCCCCGAAAAGATAAGGTCGGGCCTTCTTCATTCCCTTCGGCGGTATGGTTATAAACCACATCTAAAATCACTTCAATTCCAGCTTTATGAAAAGCCTTGACCATATCTCGAAACTCATTAATCGGGCCAGAAGCATCTTGATTAGAACTATATTCCCGATGGGGAGCAAAAAATGAGATGGTACTATATCCCCAATAATTACTGCGAGGGGGAACTGCATCCTGTTCATCAAATTGATGAATCGGGAGTAATTCAACAGCCGTAATTCCTAAATCTTTCAAATAGGGAATTTTCTCAATTAATCCCGCGTAGGTTCCCCGTTTTTCAGTAGCAACTCCCGAATTAGGATTGCGCGTAAAACCGCCAACGTGCAGTTCATAAATAATTGTTTGGGCGTAGGGTAATTCTAAAGGTTTATCTCCTTCCCAGTCATAACCTCGCTTATCAATCACCACTCCTTTTAATGCTTGGCTACAATTATCCCCTGGAATAGAAGCGGCAGCCCGACTATAATTTTCAGTATTAACAATGGCTTTTGCATAGGGATCTAATAATACTTTCTGAGGATCAAAACGATAGCCTAATTCCGGTTCATATAAGCCATAAACTCGATAGCCATAAATTTGTCCGGTTTGAATTCCAGGCACAAAAATATGCCAATAATAAAAGGTTTTATTATGTTTAGGATCAAAACGAATCACCCTGGTCGGTTCATGGGCATCGGGGGTATCAAATAAAAGTAATTCTATAGCGGTACAATTTTTAGAAAAAATACAAAAATTCACCCCATTAGCATAAACTGTGGCTCCCAAGGGGTAGCTTTGACCAGATAAAATATCAAGATGCACGCTTTTAACTCCTTGCAAGTTTTCTCGATTATTAGTTGCTGTATTCAAATGTTGTTTTCTAGGCAATGTTTAACCCAGATTATCATTAATTGTGATCAAGAACTGATCGCTGGTGCTAAAAACGCGATAAACTAGCAGAAAATCCCAATAAAACTGTGTGTTCAGTTGAATGTCCCCTTCAGAAACTCCTTGCTTAAGTATTGCGATCGCTCGGATGAATACCTCCGTTGCCCATCATTTTGCAATTTGGGTGGTACAATCTCCCGATTGGAATGGATATGTTCACCATGATAGTAGCTGGCCCGAACCCCTTTCCCAAACTTGGCAAGCGTGGTTAGAACTATTTTCGCCCCATAGTATTCCTAATGGTTTGTGTTCTCCTCCTCCTGGCAATTTGTCCTTAACTGCTGCTGCCAATTCGGGGCGACAACTTAGTTATACCACCCGTTTAATGCAGCAATTTGGGATTAATCTCTGGCAGTGGTTATTTCAGGGATCAATTCAAGCTAGTTTACACCGCAGTCAAGGGATTGCCATTGGCCAGGATCAACCCCTACGCATTCGCTTAGACCTGAGAGATCCTGATTTAATCCCTATTCCTTGGGAAACGATGCAACCCCAAGGCGGTCAACCGGCGATTTCCCTTAGTCAAAATCTGTGGTTTAGTCGTACCACCTTTGATGTTAACCCCCTGCCTCAGCGTTTGGTGGCTCAAGGGTTGAATATTTTGTTGGTTTTGGGGGAAAGTCAAACCCCTGGGTTATCCCATAATTCGGAATTATCGAAATTGGCCTTAGAAAAAGAAGCGATCGCCCTGGGTAAAGCCTTTGAACAATGTGGCATGGATACCCAGGGAAATCGAGTCGAGAGCGGGGTTTACTGTGGCGTTAAAACCCTGATTGAACCCACTGTTGAAGAACTGATTGCAGAATTAGAAACCGACCGTTATAACGTTTTATTTTATGGGGGACATGGAGTACCAGCCCCCGATGGTGGGTTATTATTTCTGCGTCCCGATACGACCGTTAATGGGACGGAACTGGCCCAGGTCTTAGTCCGATGTGGGATTATTCTAGCGGTGTTTAACGCCTGTTGGAGTGCTCACCCGGCTGTAGAAACGGTGTCAACCCCATCTAATTCACTGTTTCAAGCAATTCCTAGCAGTAGTTTAGCTAAGGTATTTATCCATCATGGGGTTCCGGCGGTGTTGGGTATGCGGGACTCCATTACCGACGGCGAGGCGTTAACCTTTATTCAGGCCTTTGCTAGAGCTTTAGGGGAACGTCTTCCCGTGGATCAGGCGGTGGCCATCGCCCGTCAGCAGTTATTAGCCCTATATAAGTTTAATCAACCCGCTTGGACGTTACCGATATTATATATGCACCCGGAATTTGACGGGGTGTTAGTCCAGCCCTTAGAACGGATTAGGACGGAAATGCCCAGTAGTTCGGTGACGGGGTTTGGGGATGTTCTTAGGGCGTGGTTACGACTCTATAACCCTGGGAGTAATACCCCGGCCCAGGTTTTGCCGATTGATACCGGATTAATGCGGGTGGGTCGCGGAAAAGGGAATGATGTGATTATTTCTGAACAGTGGGTTTCTTCTAAACACGCCGAAATTTTTTGTCGTCATAGTTCCGATGGCAAAACCCAACCTAATTATTTTTTAAGGGATTTTTCTCGCTATGGAACTTTGGTTTTTCATACTCAAGAATGGCAACGCATCCACCATCAAGAAATTCCGTTAATATCGGGAATGCAGTTAAAATTTGGCAGTTCTCAGGGGCAATTGTTAGAATTTGTAATTGAGGGAGAATAGGGAGTGGGTAATGGGTAATGGGGAAGAAATCAAGTATTAACTCTTACACTGATAACTGTTAACTGATGACTGATAACTGATTTATGACCGAACCTAAAATTTTTCATCTAATTAATCGTTTAAGTTTTGGTGTCACCCCAGGACAAATTCAACAGGTGCAATAGATGGGACTCGACAGTTTTTTAGTTCCTATGAACAACACGCTATCCGACCCCATGCTTTAGGAAACTTTAGACAATTATTAGGGGAAACTGCCAAACATCCCGCCATGTTAGTCTATTTAGATAATTGGCAAAATTAGGAAGTCCTGAATTTATGATGTATTGAAAATATCCCATTTTTTGCTATAATTAAAAAGATTAAACCCAAAACGGGGGTCATGATGAATCAAACCCTAGAACAAGTAATCTGGACAATTCAGGATGTCGAGGGACTACCGGAAAACGAATGGATACGTTATGAAATTCTTAATGGAGAACTATTTATGACTCGCTCTCCCCATCGTCGTCATCAACAAGCTTGTGTTAAGATTTCTGCATTACTTGATATGTGGTCAGAGTCGAGTCATTTAGGCGTCACAATTTTTGCTCCAGGTTTAATCTTTTCTGATACTGATAGTGTTATTCCTGATGTGGTTTGGGTGACTCATGAAAGACTCGAACAAATTGAAGATGAAGCGGGACATTTAACCGGAGCCCCTGAATTAGTAATTGAGGTTTTATCCCCCGGAAAACAAAACGAACGTCGAGATAAACAAGCTAAATTAAAACTCTATTCTATTACCGGAGTTCAGGAATATTGGATTGTTAATTATTTTACCAAACAAGTTGAAATTTATCGCCGCGAACAAGCACAATTAGTTAAGGTCGCCACTCTATTAGAAATGGATGAAATCACATCACCGTTATTACCTGGATTTAGTGCGATTGTTCGGTTATTTTTTCCTTAAACCGATAATTAAAAGCCTGGGAACGTACCGCTTGAAAATCCGGTATAGAATTGGTTTTTTCTAGGTTATCTTTGAGTTTATCTAACTTTAAAATAGCCTCTCCTACTGATGCAGCTAATAACGGGGGGACTGCATTACCAATTTGTCGCCATTGTTGAGAGGATGTTCCATAAAAAATATAATTGGGTGGAAAAGATTGGATAGCGGCGGCTTCTCGGGGCGTCAAATAACGATCTTCTGTGGGATGATAATAGGTGGTTTTATTGGTGTTAATTGTCCCTGAATGGTAATTACTATCTAAACGCTTTAATTTTGTTTCTCGAAATCGTTCTTCTCGAATTGTTTTCCAATTTATATCATACCATAATGAAGGCGGGAGATAGGCTAACTGATCTCGTTCATAACGAATTCCTTTACCTTCTGGGATATAATGGATTCTTTCTCTTTCTAATTCGTTTTTAATTTGGGCCGTTTTCAAATCATGGTTAAAACTTTGACCTTCAAACTCTAATAAGTTATTAAACGCCCATTCCACCGTGCGGGGTAAGGGTAAAAGATCAGGATCTTTTTCCGAGTCTTTAAATCGTTTTTCTGGATAAATATTACCAACTCCAAAGCGATTTCCTAATAAAATAGTGCGTCGTCTGGCTTGGGGAACACCATAATGATGGGCGGATAATACCTTAACATCCACAGTATAACCCAATTGGTTAAAACTATTAATAATTAATGTTAATGTACTTTCATTCTTTTTTGCTAATAACCCGGTAACGTTTTCCAGAATAATAAAGTTAGGTTTAAAGGTTTCTACCATTCGCAAAAACTCAAAAAATAGAAAATTTCGATGATCTTTTTGATTATTTGTCCCAATAGTTGAAAATCCCTGACAAGGAGGGCCACCACAAATTAAATCTATTGTTTGATTTCCAATAATATCTTGAATGGATTCGGTTGTAATTTCGCGTAAATCTCCTAAAATTGTTTGAGAATGGGGATGATTAGCTTGAAAGGTTTCTAAGGAATATCGATCAAAATCTATTCCTAATAAACAGTTAAATCCTGCCATTTCTAACCCACAGGACATTCCGCCTGCGCCGGAGAATAAATCAATAAAGTTTTTCATTTCTTTGGGTTGAATTAATATAGTTATAATTTAACCACAAAGACACAAAGAAGTTTTAAACACCATCTCTACTTATTGCTATATTTTTAAATCCTTAAATCTTTGTAGTGCGAGCGTCCTCGCTCGCTGGGGTTTTAATAATTCTTCAGGAATGCGATTTTGTTCAATATAATGATTAATTTCCTCTTGATTATCTAAATAGAAACTCAAGGCATCAAAGACCTGTATAATATCACATTCTAACATCATAATCCCAGGAATAGAGTTACAATGCAGGAACATCAATATTAAGTTTAAAGTTGGCTTCTTTTGAGCCAGAAACTTCTATAGAATAATCTCCACTAATGGGTAATTCTCCTTGCCAAGTTTTGCTATTTTTAATAGTACCAATATTTTTACCATTAGGATCTAAAATATTAATATCAACTGTTCCTTCCTTTACATCAACGGACATCTTTTGTCCGGCGGCACATTCTAATTTATATTGTCGTTTTTCTGTGGGTTTAATCATACCTGTAACCGTTGTTCCCGTTGCTCCTGGGTCAAATTTAACCCTTTCGGTGGCGTTATTAGCTTGAGGAGAAATAGAAGGAGTTGGAGTTGGGGTTGGGGTAGGAGTTGGGGAAGTGGTGGGAGAATTAGCAAAAGGAGGTAGGGGTTGTAAGGGTTGTGTTCCTGTCGCACCATGAGACCCTAAACTCATTTTTAGATCAAAAGTTGTCGCCCCTTTTAAAGCTGTTAAAACGATTGTATATTGACCTGTTTGGGGTAAATATTTAGTTTTAATTAGTTGTCTATCGGGTGCATAAACCCAAATACATAAGTTATCTTCCGTCCGATAATTTAACTGTTGACCCGCTTTAGCAGAAAATTGATAAGCTAAATAACTTCCTTGGCGAATTTGGCCAGATTCTTTGGTATTAATAGCAGTTAAATTGATTAACTTAATATTAGGCGGAGCTATATTTCCTGAAGGTTGTTCAGAACATTGTTGAATTTTATCCGATGAACTAGAGTTAACAATATTCATCGTCGTCGAAAGTTGTCGCCAATGTTCCGAGAGAATTTCACAACCCGTTAATAAAAACAATAATAAAAATAAACCTACTTTTCTCATAAAAATATCACTATCCATTAAATTTGATCCTGAATTTTAATTTAACTTAACCGTTGTTTGATCCATAAACCAAATAAAGGTAAAGCTAATTGATAGCCTAATTCTGAACCATAAATTAAGCCTTTATGTTGTAAACCAATAATCGCCCCTTGTAAACTGCCACCTCGGGATAAATGATGTTTAGTAATATATTCTCGACTTTGGGGTTTGTCCGTGGGATCTAAGGCTAAAGACTCTAATAATTGGGCTTGAGAAGATGGAAGTAATACTAACAAAGACTCAAATACCGTTGAAAAATCTGCTAATAATTCCTGTAAGGTTTCTTCAATTTCCCGATTTCCAATTAGACCATTTGTGCTTTTAACTTTACACAAGCGACGCACTAAAGCCGAAGCATCTCCAATATGTCCTTGCACCGCTTCTAAGAAGTATTTTAAAGATTGCGATCGCGGATCAAAAGTCAAATTTTCTCGATGTAAAACCCCATGAGCCCAAGCTGCAACCACATCATTTGATAAGGGCGTTAACTGCACAATATCTAAATTTTGGTGAAACTCCTCTTGATTACTTGTTTCAGCTAAAGTAGCAACTAAAACATAACTCACAGAATTTTGCTGTTGAATTTCTTGGCGCAATAATTTTTCCCAATTTCCCTGTCGATCCCAAGAGCGAATATGGGGAAACCCTTGCAAAATTAATACCACTTGTCGCTCAACAAATTCTGCTAACTGTTGGGGAAAATGAATTAATAATTGATAGGCTTGCCACACATCTTCCGGTTTGGCAATTAACCGCAAACTTTTGGCCATATTTCCCTGCCAGGAAAAAAATTGAGCCGCCTCTGTACTTGTCCACTGTTGCAAACACTCAATGGCTTGGGGACTTTTCACCGCCTGGGATATGCCCTCACATAACAGTTGCGTCAAGCGTTGACCATCGGTTGCCCGAATACAGTCCACTTCAATAATTTTTGCCCCAACTTCCGTCGCTGCCCTTCTAACCAGGGTTCGGCGGCCACTACCCGGCACTCCGGCAATTAACAAATCTCGATCACGGGCTAAGGCCTCGGTGATCTGCTGAAATTGGCTTTGCCGTCCAAAGGTTTCTAAGGGGGCTGATAACTCTGCTATATCCATCGGTGTCTATTGAACCAGCTAATTGCTGATATTACCATTTTTGGGATGATTCCCCGATCAAAATGTAAATTAAGATCAATTTCCCACTCTAAAGAATGGAAATTCAAATATTTTTTTATAAAGGATAAACCGCTTGAGGATTCAATTGTCTACGACACATTTCTCGCCGTTCTAAATTATCGGCATAGCATTGGTTAATGGTTATTTTTTTCTGACCCATAGCAACAATACTTTCAATTAAAATAACTTCCGATGGATTCTTGACGACTCGAAGGATTCACCGAGGGAAGTCAAGGTGAAGAAATTTTTACCCTGAAATATTACAATATTGGCACAGATTAACATATACAGGGTTTAAAATAGGAATTGTATTGCAGTTGGTATTAAAACAGTGTTGGAATATCCCCTATTGCTTTTAGTTGATGGTCATTCGTTGGCGTTTCGCTCCTATTATGCCTTTGGCAAAAGTCGCCAAGGGGGTTTACGCACGTCAACAGGTATTCCCACCAGTGTTTGTTTTGGATTTTTTAAGTCCTTATTGGATGTGATGGCGAGTCATAAACCCGATTATTTAGCGATCGCATTTGACTTAAAACAGCCCACTTTTCGCCATGAGGCTGATGAAAATTATAAAGCAGATCGGACAGAAACCCCTCAAGATTTTATTGAGGACGTGGAGAATTTAAAACTATTATTACAAGCCTTTGATCTTAGCATTATTACCGCCCCAGGCTATGAAGCTGATGATATTTTAGGGACGTTATCTCATAGGGGAAGTCAGGAGAATTATCGGGTTAAAATTCTATCGGGAGATCAGGATTTATTTCAGTTAATTAATCTGGAAAAAAATATTACTGTTTTACATTTAGAACCGGGTAAAGGAAGCAACCCTACGGAATTTTTAGCCGAACAGGTTTATCAGAAATTACAGATTTATCCCCATCAAGTCATTGATTATAAGGCATTGTGTGGGGATAAATCCGATAATATTCCTGGGGTAAAAGGCATTGGGAAAACTACGGCGGTTAAATTATTAGGAGAATATCATTCTTTAGAAAATATCTATGCCCATATTGAAGATATTAAAGGAGCAACGCGCAAGAAATTAGAAGAAGGAAAACCGGATGCTGATCATTCTCAAATATTAGCGCGAATTATTCAGGATGTACCCTTAGAAGTTGGTTTAGAAGATTTAAAATTACAAGGGTTTGATCAAGCTAAAATTCAACGGATTTTAGAACATTTACAATTACAAACTTTTTTAGATAAAGTTAATCAAATTCAAAAGCAATTTAAAGGAAATATTCAACTAAAAACATCAGGAACTTCAGTTAATACAGAGGAAGATACCAGTTTTTTTACTAAGGAAGAAACTGAAATTTATCAACAACAAAAAATAGCAAATAATCCCGAATCTAAGATTAAATTGCGTTTAATTCAAACGTCGGAAGACCTAAAACAGTTAGTTGCTATTTTACAAAATCATACTGATACTAATTATCCCGTTGCTTGGGATACGGAAACCACCTCTTTAGAACATCGAGAAGCGGAATTAGTGGGAATAGGTTGTTGTTGGGGAACAGCACCAACAGATGTGGCTTATATTCCTTTAAATCATACCCAAGGAACGAATTTAGATAAAGTTCAAACGTTAGATCTTTTACGTCCCATTTTAGAAAGCGATCGCTATCCAAAAACCTTTCAAAATGCTAAATATGATCGATTAATTTTTAGAGTTCATGGGATAGAATTAAAGGGCGTTGTCTTTGATCCGATGTTAGCAAACTATGTATTAGATCCTGAAGATACTCATAATTTAATTGATTTAACTCGCAAATATTTAGGTTCAGAATTAACAGCACCGAGTTATAATGAATTAGTACCAAAAGGAAAAACTATTGCAGATATTAATATTGCTCAAGTCGCTGAATATTGCGGAATGCAGGTTTATGTTACCTTTCAATTAGTCGATAAAATTAAAGCACAATTTATAGATAAACCTCAATTAATGAAACTCCTAACAGATGTTGAACAGCCCTTAGAACCTGTTTTAGCTGATATGGAATATGGGGGTGTGCATCTGGATATTGACTATTTACAGACCTTAGCAGAACAATTAGATAAACAGTTAGAAATTACTGAAATTCAAGCTTATGAAGTGGCGGGAGAAAAATTTAATTTAGCTTCTCCCAAACAACTCAGTAAACTCTTATTTGAAACCTTAGAATTAAGTACAAAAAAAACCCGACAAATTAAAACAGGATATTCAACGGATGTGAATGTTTTAGAAAAATTACAAGGAGATCATCCCATTATTGATATAATATTAGAACATCGAACCTTAGCCAAACTCAAGTCAACTTATGTCGATGCTTTACCCACATTAGTAGATGCTAACCAACGCATTCATACCAGTTTTAACCAAACTATTACCGCCACGGGACGGTTATCTTCTTCTGATCCTAATTTGCAAAATATTCCGATTAAAACCGAATTTTCGAGTAAAATTAGAAAAGCATTTATTACCGAACCAAACTGGTTATTAGTTTCAGCCGACTATTCTCAAATTGAATTGAGAATTTTAGCTCATTTAAGTCAAGAACCGATTTTATTAGAAGCATATCAAAATAATCAAGATGTCCATACTGTTACCGCTAAGTTATTGTTTGAAAAAGCAACCGTAACTCCAGAAGAAAGACGGTTAGGAAAAACGATTAATTTTGGCGTAATTTATGGAATGGGGGCGCAAAGGTTCGCCCGGGAAGCTAAAGTTAGTAGTGCAGAAGGTAAGATATTTATTGAACGATTTAACCAACGGTATTCTCAGGTTTTTGCCTATTTAGAAAGGGTGAAAAAACAAGCAATTTCTCAAGGATATGTCGAAACAATATTAGGACGAAGACGTTATTTTGATTTCCAAGGAGACAGTCTACAAACCTTAAAAGGAGTTGATATTAATGAAATTGATTTAACCCAATTGAAGAAAAAAATGGGTCAAAATGATGCCCAACTATTAAGAGCCGCTGCTAACGCCCCCATACAGGGTTCTAGTGCTGATATTATTAAAATGGCAATGGTACAAGTACATCAACTTTTAAGCCAATATCAATCTCAATTAGTGTTACAAGTTCATGATGAATTAGTCTTTGAAATTCCCGAAACAGAATGGCAAGAAATTCAACCACAAATTAAGACTATTATGGAACAAGTGCTGCCTTTAAGTGTTCCTTTAGTTGTGGATATTCATGCCGGACAAAATTGGAAGGAAGCGAAGTAATGATTCTTTATAAAGCAGCCTAGATTAAGCAAATTTTGTATTAATTATTAAACCGCGATCTATAGCTATCAAATTTATTTAACTAAATCTCTATTTCGGGTAATAGGTTCATTAATTTAGCCACTACTTGAATTAGGACTTCTGGAGGCATTTTACAAGCAAACTCTGCTTGTCTTGCTTGCCAATCAAATGATTTAATTTGATCGGCTAAAACAACTCCTGATACTGCCAATCCTTCTGGAATTGGTATTTCAAAAGGATAACCTTTTACTCGGCTAGTAATTGGACAGACTAAAGCTAGTCCAACTCGGCGATTATATGTTGTTTTTGAGATAACAATAGCTGGACGGCGACCTGCCTGTTCCCTGCCGATTTGCGGAATAAAGTCAATCCAAATGATATCACCTTGACGGGGAATATACAACTGAGAATTATCAGATTTCATATATTATGTTTCCAGTCCAATCTCAGTATGAATGCTATCAGGTTTAATTGCTTCTAATAATTGATTCAATTGACTCTCTCTTTGAATTAAGCAAGGTAATTTAGCGGCAATAATTTGAACAACTAAATATTCTATTGATTCTTCTTTTAGATCAGCTAGTAAAGAGAGTTGCTCAAAAAGGGTTTCCGAAATTTCTAATGTTACTTTGTGGCTATTCATTTAACACCTACTTATTTCGTAATCTACCAGTTTTCAAATGAGTAATGTACAGATTAAAGATTATTTACCCGATAAAGGTTATACATGAATTATAACCCCGGCGTAGACCAAACAGTGAAAATCACTATAGCAATCCTATATAGATCATAATGCAATTTTACCACAACCTCCGTCTCGCGCGTCGCGGATTGCTATAAATAATTAGTGACAAAAACCTGTAGGGGTTTAGTCTCTAAACCCAGGTGCAAAGAGGGTTTGGAGACCAAACCCCTACAATCAAATATTATACCTATTGAGAATTGCTAAGGATTATATCCCGAAATTTGCGGAAGTAATGAAATAGGAATTGTTGTTAAGTGTTAGCCCTTATATCTTGGGAATAAAGCCTAATCACCCAATCAAACCATGAAACAATCTAAAAAACCTTGGCAAATTGCTTTTCTTCTCTATTTTCTGTTGTTATTATTAATTGTAATTACAGCTAATGGGGGAAATTTACCTTATGATTTATTAGGAAAAATCCCTCATTATGATGTTTATGGACATTTTATTTTATATGGAATTGCATCGTTTTTAACTCATTTAGCATTAGGAGGAAAAAAGATTGTAATTAATAAGATTTTCATCCCCCTGGGGCCGTTTTTATTTACCCTTATAACCATTGCTGAAGAAATCTCACAAATTTATTTACCCAATCGTACCTTCAGTATCGTTGATTTGAATGCCAGTTTAATTGGGATTATTCTATTTTATTATCTAGCAGAATTATGGATTTTTTATCATAAAAAAAGACTGCGGGAATAAAATCACCCTTGCTTATTCAACTCAATTGTGGGAAAATTCAAAACATCCCAAGGGGGAATTTTATTTTATTAAAACAGAATTATCCATTAACAGCATGACCCATTCTAGCCCCATTTCTAATATTCCTGAGTCTACTTGGAGTCGTCCCATTGGTTTAGGGTGGGAAAAACCCTATACTGTCCGCTACGCCAGTAATTTAGATGATGGCCCTTGGCACGGAATGCCCCTAGGGGGGTTGGGTGCGGGTTGCATTGGACGCTCCTCCAGGGGAGATTTTAACCTTTGGCATTTGGACGGAGGGGAACATATTTTTCAGACACTTCCTGCTTGTCAATTTAGCGTTTATGAAGAAATAAACGGTCATAAAAAAGCTTATGCTTTATCAACAGAAGCACCTGAAGATGCTAGTTTATCGAAATGGAATTGGTATCCAAATCAACCAGAAAATGGAACCTATCATGCCCTATATCCTCGCAGTTGGTTTGTTTATGAAAATGTCTTTTCTGCTCAATTAACTTGTGAACAATTATCTCCTGTTTGGGCAAAAAACTATCAAGAAAGTAGTTATCCGATCGCAATTTTTGAATGGACTGCCCATAACCCCACGGATGAACCGATTACCTTAAGTATATTATTAACTTGGGAAAATACTATTGGCTGGTTTACTAATAGTTTAGCTAGTCCAGAAGTCAAGGTTAGAGATGATGGAAGTCCGGTATATGAATATGAACCCAACTGGGGAAAAAGTGCCGGAAGTATTAATAGATTAGTCGAAGACTTTCATCGTATTGGCTGTTTAATGACCCGCCCAACTGTCAATGAAGATGTACAGGAAGGAGATGGACAAATTGCGATCGCAACTATTACAAATCCGGCGGTTGAAGTATATTATCAAACCCGTTGGAACCCAACAGGAAATGGGGAAGATATTTGGCAATGTTTCTCAGAAGATGGTACACTTTTAGACCAAGAAAGTGAACATCCTGCTAAAGAAGACGAACGAATTGCGGTGGCTTTGGCGGTTAAATTTACGATTAGACCAGGGAAAACCAGAAAGATTCCCTTTTATTTAGCTTGGGATTTACCAATTACTGAATTCGCATCGGGAATTAATTATTATCGTCGTTATACTGACTTTTTTGGTCGTAATGGTCATAATGCTTGGTCAATGATTCGCACTGCAATGAAACATTCTGACACCTGGCGAGAACATATTCAAGCATGGCAAAACCCAATTTTACAGCGTCAAGATTTACCGAGTTGGTTTAAAATGGCACTGTTTAATGAGTTATATTTACTCACCGATGGGGGAGCAATTTGGAGTGCTGCGGATGAACGTGATCCTATCGGTCAATTTGGGGTTTTAGAATGTTTAGATTATCGCTGGTATGAAAGTTTAGATGTGCGGTTATATGGATCATTTTCTCTATTAATTTTATGGCCAGAGTTAGAAAAATCCATATTAATTGCCTATTCTCGCGCTATTTCTCAAGGAGATAATACTCCCCGAATAATTGGTTATAATCAGGCTTCAGCTATTAGAAAAGCCGTGGGTGCAACCCCCCATGATTTAGGCGCACCGAATGAACATCCCTGGGAGAAAACTAACTATACCAGTTATCAAGATTGTAATTTATGGAAGGATTTACCCTGTGATTTTGTCCTGCAAGTTTACCGAGATTTTCTATTGACAGGTGCAACGGATTATGAGTTTTTAAAAGATTGTTGGTCAGCGATGGTTGAAACCATCAATTATCTGAAAACTTTTGATCTTGATCAAGATTCTATTCCTGAGAATAGTGGCGCGCCGGATCAAACTTTTGATGATTGGAAATTACAGGGAATTAGTGCCTATTGTGGAGGCTTATGGTTAGCCGCGTTAGAAGCGATGATTGCCATGGGAACACTGTTAGAAAAAGAAACCGTTACACCCCATCCTAATACGGTAATTCCCCTGTATCAAACATGGCTAGAAACAGCTAAACCTCTCTATCAAAAAACTCTTTGGAATGGTCAATATTATCGTTTAGATAGTGGTAGCGGTTCCGATGTAGTGATGACGGATCAATTATCTGGTCAATTCTATGCTAAACTATTGGGATTGCCGGATATTGTTCCTCATAATTGTACTATTTCGGCTTTAAAAACCGTTTATGATTCCTGTTTTAAAAAGTTTCATAATGGACAATTTGGAGCCGCCAATGGTGTCAGACCTAATGGAGAAGCAGTTAACCCGAAAGATACTCACCCCTTAGAAGTTTGGACAGGAGTTAATTTTGGTTTAGCCGCCTTTTTCTTGCAAATGGGAATGAAAGCTGAAGCATTAGAATTAACCGAAGTTGTGGTTAAACAAATTTATGATAATGGCTTACAATTTCGCACACCCGAAGCAATTACCGCCGCCGGAACTTTCCGCGCTAGTCACTATTTAAGGGCGATGGCAATTTGGGCAATTTATTATCAATATAACAATCCTAAAAACCGTAACCTTAATACCAAAATATGATAAGTTAAAAAAAGTATTTTGGCGATCGCAACTTGAAACAAAAACAACCCTCTAGTTACAAAAAATTAATTCCCTATATTCGTACCCAAGGACAAACTATTACTAAAGCCTTGGTTTGTACGGTTGCATTTACCGTATTTTGGCCGTTATTAGCCTGGTTAGCCGGACAAATGGCGGGTTATATTGGTCGGGGAGATGTGAACGCTATTGCTCAATTAGCGGGGGTGGCGGCGGTTGTTTTCCTTGTCCGAGGAACGGTACAATACGGTCAAGATACCTTGATGGCAAAAGCTGCTTTAACGATTGTTTTAGAATTAAGAAAACAGGTATATCGTCATTTACAACAACTGAATATTGGGTATTTTGAAACTGCCAAAACTGGAGATCTCGCCTATCGTCTCACGGAAGATATTGACCGAATTGGGGAAGTAATTAATAAATTTTTTCATCAATTTATTCCCTGTATTTTGCAATTAATTGTGGTTTTAGGATATATGATTTATCTTAACTGGCAATTAACCTTAGCTACTTTAATTATAGCCCCATTTATGGCGGTATTAATTGGTTGGTTTGGAGAAAAATTATTAACTTTTACTCGCCATAGTCAAAACCGAGTTTCTAATTTAGCCTCTTTATTAACAGAAGTCTTTAGTGGTATTCGCTTAGTCCAGGCATTTGCCGCCGAGGAGTATGAAATTAATCGCTTTAGTTTAGAAGCCGAACAAAACCGCAAAGCTAAATATTTAGCTGAACAAATTAAGGCTTTACAATTTGTGGTTGTTGGCTTTTTAGAAGCTATGAGTGTAATTTTATTATTCTTTTTGGGGGGATGGCAAATTTCCCAAGGGAATTTAACTGGGGGCGGATTTATTAGTTATGTGGCGGCGGTGGCATTATTAATCGATCCCATATCATTAACTACCAGTAATTATAGTGATTTTAAACAGGGTCAGGCTTCGTGCGATCGCATTTTTGAACTGTTAGATGTACAACCGACGGTTGTGGAAAAACCCCATGCTTTTATTCTACCCCATGTCACCGGAAAAGTTGAATATGCTAACGTTAGTTTTACCTATCCTAAAACCGATTTTTCCCAAAGTCAAGAAGATAATAAACCCGTTTTAGAAAATTTGAACCTATTAGTTAAATCGGGGGAAATGGTGGCCTTAGTGGGGCCGTCAGGAGCGGGAAAAACCACCTTAGTTACCCTGTTACCCCGATTTTATGATCGTCAATCAGGAACAATTAAAATTGATGATATTGATATTCAGGATGTCACCTTAAAAAGCCTACGGCGACAAATTGGAATTGTCCCCCAAGATATTACTTTATTCTCAGGAACTATTGCTCAAAATATTGCCTTTGGTCAATCCTATTATGAATTAAAAGATGTAGAAATTGCGGCTAAAATTGCTAATGCCCATGCCTTTATTATGGAGTTTCCTAATGGATATCAAACCCTAGTTGGCGAACGTGGCGTTAATTTATCGGGGGGACAACGACAAAGAATTGCGATCGCCAGGGCCGTATTATTAGACCCTAGAATCTTAATCTTAGATGAAGCCACATCCGCCTTAGATTCCGAGTCAGAAGCCCTGGTTCAAGAAGCCTTAGAACGATTAATGCAGGATCGAACGGTGTTTATTATTGCCCACCGTTTAGCCACAGTCAGACGGGCAACTCGCATTCTCGTCTTAGAACAGGGTAAAATTATGGAATCAGGAACCCATCAAGAACTCTTAGAAAAAGGCGATCGCTATGCTCAATTTTATGCTCAACAATTTAATACCTAAAAATAGCCAAATTTAAAATTGTCCTAATTAAAAAACACAGTTATTTTTAGTTAAAAAAAGGGAGATAGTAATGGAATTAAACCCGTCACCGGATGATGCAAATTTTAAGCGTCAAGTCCAAAAAATGCACCAAATTACCGTTTACAGCCGATGGCTGGTAATTGGACTTTTGTGGGTAATAGTTGCACCCTTGAGTTTGTGGGGATTGCGGGAAGAAATTGCCCTTTTGCAAAACTATTTTACTTGGTCTGCGGTTCGCTATGGTTTAGCTTATAACCGTTTTGCAGCCCTTGGTTTAGGGTTGTGTCTCGGTACAACAACAGCCACATTAGTTTGGCATAGTCGTAACATTTTATTCGGGGTTTCTCCCGCCTATCAAAAACGTTTAGAACAGCAGATTTTTAAAATATTGAAACAGGGGCCCAGTCATCCGCTTTGGAAGTGGATTATGGTGACAGAGAATCACTAATCGCCTCTGTATCAAATTAAATTAGTAATTTCTATTCCCTTTATTTCAAACTTTGAACTAACCAGTTAAACTTCGCTTGAGCCAAGGCTAGAAATTCCTGTGTTTGTGAACTTAATTCATCGGGTTCTGGTTCATATTCCATCAGATCTTCGTAACCTAAACGCCGAATTGTTCCTCGCATCCGACTAGCTAAACACAGGGATAAACCTTGATAAAATCGGGCAGCAAATTTAGCATCACTGTGTATTTTACTATTAAGTTCAAATCGAGAAATTGCTAAAACCTGAGTCGTTTCTATGGCTTTAACCGTTGCCAAAGGAGGCCGACTATCAATAAAAGAAATTTCTCCCACCACTTCCCCCTTCGTAATTTGGGCTAATTCTCGATCTTCATTTGTACCGATCACCACACTTAATAATCCACTTAATACAAAATATAACGCATTAATCGGGCGGCTTTCATAAATTAGCCTTTCTCCGGGGGGGATTGTTTCTACCTTTGCTTTATGGACAACCCAGTGTAGATCATCATTGCTTAATCCACCGATAAGGAACAGTGCTTTTTCTGTTTTATGAGTCATTTTTTAATGATATTTTTAGTAACTTTTATGGAGTAAATACAACCCGTTTTTTTTGAGCAAATTCTATTATAATCTTAGATTAGAGTTTTGTCTAAACTTTAATCGGAATTGTCAAAGATTAGTTTTCCCCTTTTGTTGTACCAACTCACATTCCATGAAAAATAGTGATTCCTCGGATAAATTGCCATCGACCGATCCCCCGAATGGGCAACCCTTACCCTCGATTAACATATTAACCATGTTTCGGTTAGGTCTGTTTCAAATGGGGTTAGGGATTATGTCTTTGTTGACCCTGGGGGTGATTAATCGGATTATGATTGATGAGTTAAAAGTTCCAGCATTGGTAGCGGCGGGAGCGATCGCTATGCACCAATTTGTTTCCCCGGCTAGGGTATGGTTTGGTCAGATGTCCGATGCTAAACCGTTATGGGGATATCATCGCAGTAGCTATGTTTGGATTGGGTTAATTTTATTTACCAGTATGGCATTTGTAGCCCTACAAATAGTTTGGTCATTAGGTGCTAGTATTCAAAGCAATGGATTCAATGGAATTGCCTATTTGTGGGCGGGTTTATTAGCATTAATTTTTGCTGGATATGGTTTAGCTTTAAGTGCAAGTTCCACCCCATTTACGGCCTTATTATTTGATATTTCCGATGAAAATAATCGCTCTAAATTAGTCAGTATTGTTTGGTCAATGTTGATGGTAGGAATTGTGATTGGGGCGATTATTAGTTCTAAAATTCTCCATCGTCCCGAACTCTGTGGTGCAGATCTTTTAGTTGATAATCCCATCGCCACATCAACAACTACAAATTTACCCCAATTACAAACCTCTGTTAATCTGTTATTTATTGTTATCCCATTAATAGTGATCGGTTTATCTTTTCTAGCAATAATTGGTATTGAACGCAAATTTTCTCGCTACAAATTGCGCTCAAAAATGGTTGAACGGGAAGATCAAATTACCTTTAGTCGCGCCCTTAAAGTTCTCACCGCCAGCCGACAAACAGGATTATTTTTTAGCTTTTTATTGGTGATGACTATTAGTTTATTTATGCAGGATGCTGTATTAGAACCCTATGGCGGTGAAGTGTTTGGAATGTGTGTCTCTGAAACCACCAAATTAAATGCGTTTTTTGGCATCGGAACTTTAATCGGAATTGCTACAACCGGATTTTTAATTATTCCCCGGATCGGTAAAAAAAATACTGTTAAAATCGGGTGTATTGGAGTCGCAATTTGTTTATTATTTTTTATAATGGCAGGTTTTTATGCTAATGCTGGATTATTGAAAGGAGCGTTATTATTGTTTGGTTTAAATTCGGGTATTTTGACAGCAGGAGCGATTAATTTAATGTTAGATTTAACCTTAGCTGAAACTGCCGGAACCTTTATTGGAGCCTGGGGTTTAGCACAGGCTATGGCGCGGGGATTAGCAACGGTTTTAGGGGGGGCAATTTTAGATTTAGGACGGGCAATTTTTCAGGTTCCTTTCCTCGCTTATGGTTCGGTTTTTGTCGTACAAGCTGTTGGCATGATTCTAGCAATTGTATTATTAAATCGTGTAAATATTCGAGAATTTAACGAAACAGCCAGACAAGCGATCGCCAATGTTTTAGAACAAGAACTAGATTAAAAAGACAGTCCCCCAATTAAACCCAAAACTTTGCTTAGGTTTAAAAGTCTATCCTGACAATTAACTTCCGGTTTTAAATTTAACTTAAACTTCATTTTAATAGTCCTTTATTCAAAAATACATTAATCTTAGATTAACCCCTTCACCCGATTAAGAATAAAAGGAGCAATATCATTCACCGATAGAATGTGTTGGGCAGCCCCTAAAGCGATCGCTTCTGCGGGCATTCCAAAGACTACACAACTATCATGATTTTGGGCAATCGTTAACCCACCCTGATCGAAAATAGCCTTCATTCCATCAGCCCCATCCCGGCCCATTCCGGTTAACAAAACCCCCGCAGCACTGGCTCCATAACAGTCAGCAACAGACTTTAAAGTAGCTGTCACCGCCGGACGATGACCCGCCAGTGGGGGTGCATTTGAATAGGAAAAACGACCCGTATGGCTAAATTCTAAATGGTATCCGTCTGGGGCAAAATAAACCGAGCCCGCCTGGGGAAGTTCACCGACCATGGCGATTTTAATAGATAAATTGCATTCCCCATTTAACCAACTGACTAACCCGGGCAAAAATCCTTCGCTAATATGCTGAACACAAACAATAGGAACGGGAAAATTACTGGGAAATTGTGTCAAAATTGTATGTAAAGCTTGGGGGCCACCCGTAGAAGCACCAATCCCCAGAATTTTAATTGTTTGAGAAGATGCACCGAAAAATCTTGAGGGTTCACCTACAACTTTGGAATGGGGTGAGGATAAAAGAGTTTTACTGATCAGTGGAGGTGAGGTGATCGATAAATGGTTATTACTAACGTTGGGTTGGGATTTACGATGTTTAGTAAAAACTTTGACGCCCGCAAGCACTTTAATTTTTTGAATTAATTCCCGTCCGATCAATTCATAATCCGAGGCTAAACCCGTTGTCGGTTTAGGAAACACATCAACGGCCCCAGCATTTAACAGTTGAAAAACATTTTGAGTATCATCGGATTGAACCGAAGCACTGATCACCAAAATCGGACGGGGATAAATCACCATGACTTCTTGGATAAATTCCAGTCCGTTCATTTGGGGCATATGAAAATCCGTACAAATCACATCCGGTTGGACAGTGGGCACCAATATCAATGCTTCCTTACCGGTTCGAGCCGTTCCTACAACAATTATCTCGGTCGATGTTGATAAAATTCGTTTGAGAATAATCAAAGCAACAGCCGAATCTTCAACTAGGACAACTCGAATTGGCATTTTACAGTTAGTCACTGATTAGATAGATATTCCTAATCATACTAATCTTTTTAGAGTTTCGATCAAAACTTCTTGATTGAAAGACGCTTTAGTAATATAGGCATTTGCCCCAACTTCTGCACCTTTGCGTTTATCTTCATCGGAAGCTAGAGAAGTCACTAGAATAATCGGTAGTTCACTATAGTCCCGATTTTGTCGAATTTTAGTGACTAAACTTAACCCATCCAAATTAGGCATCTGGATATCAGAAACCACCGCATCAAAGGAACGAGTGCCGAGTTTATTAAACCCATCTAATCCATCCACCGCCGTCACAACTTCATAACCCGCGGCTTCTAAAATTCGTTTTTCTTGAGTCCGAGTGGTGATTGAATCTTCTACTAATAAAATCACCGGTTTAACAGAGGAATTATCCTGAACCTTTAAAGCAGATCGGACGATGGGGGAACTGATCACACCCGCTTGTTTACGAATGGATTTAATTAAGTCTTGAGGACTTAAAATAATACAGACTTCCCCCGTTCCTAAAATCGTGGCTCCCGCCACATTTCTGACCCGTTTTAATAGTTGGCTTTGGGGTTTTAAGACCACATCCTGCTCATCAACTAAAGCATCAACAAACAATCCTAATTTTTCTTCTCCCACTTTTAGAATAATGCAGGGTGAAGCCACATCCATTGTGGGAGAACTGGGATTTTTTTGGATCAAGGATGGGGAAAGGGAAAAACGAGATTTGGACTCTTGAGAAATTGTAGATTCCGGTTCAAACTGAGAAGAAGTCCACCGAATTTCCAATAAATCAGCTAGTTGAGCTACGGAAATCGGTTGGTCTTCAAAAACAATCGTTTCTCGGCCTTCAATCGCAAAAATTTCATTAACTTGAACCAGCTTTGTCATTTGGACAAATTCGACGGGAACGGCATAGGAAATCCCCTGAACCGATACAATTAAAACATGGGCTGTTGCTAAGGTAGTTCCCAATTGAATCCGAAATACACTACCCTTTCTTGGGGAAGATTCGACTTGAATAATGCCTTTTAAACGTTCTACATTGGTTCGTACCACATCCATTCCCACACCCCGTCCCGATACTTCGGTGACGACTGTTCGGGTGGTAAAACCAGGAGCAAAAATTAAACTATGAATTTGTTGTGGAGTCATTCCCAATAATTCTTCCGGTTGACAAATTCCCCGTTTTAAAGCAGTTTGTTTGATTTTTTCGATATCTAATCCCCAACCATCATCACAAACTTCTAACACAATATGGGTCGCCGTTTGATAACCGCGTAACTCAATTTTTGCGATCGCTGGCTTACCTAATTTTTGCCGTTCTTCTGGAGTTTCAATCCCATGATCAATCGCATTTCTTAAAATGTGCATCAAAGGATCTTTCATTTCTTCTAAAATCCGTTTATCCGCACGGGTTTCTCCACCAGAAATCACTAATTCAATTTCTTTTCTCTGCTGCCGCGCTAAATCCCGTACCATGCGAGGAAACAAATTAAAAATAGTTGATAGGGGTAATAAACGTAAGGTTCTGATCCCATCTTCAAGTTCATCACTAATAATATCTAAACGGGCAATATCTTCAGAAAAAGTATTTCTAAGTTGATTAATTAAAGATCCCAACTGTTCTAAACGTTCCGTACTACGATGATAATAATTTTGCAGTTGCCCGATTGTTCCCTTTTCAGAACTATAACGATTGAGGTTATTTTCTAAGTCATGAACCACAAACCGATTCACAAAGGCATCTCGACTCCATTCTTCCCATAAACTCACCAGGTCTTCAATTTCATTTAACCGATGGGCAATCCGAATTTTTGTTACCGTTAATTCTCCCGTTTGAGTCATTAACCCATCTAAATTACGAGTCGGGACTCGAATGGTTTCAATTTTATAAGTAGAGTCGCGACTGGCCGTTACTGGAGGCATCGTAGCATTCATCGGTTCAGCCACGGTCATTACTAGAATAGGGGTTTCATCCGGTGCGACATCGGGCAAAGGAACTGAGTCAATAATCGGCTCCTCGATTTCGCTCGGTTCCTCTTGACTTTCAAACTCTACTACATCAGGGGGAGGCGGTTCAGAATTCACCGTCGGTATAGCTGAAATTGCATCCGTCGGTGTTTCGGGTTTAGCCCCCATCAGATAGGCTAAACTATGAAAAGCATTAATCTCACAGGGTTCTCCGGTAACCGCAGCATAAACTAACTGACGAATCGCATCAATCCCATAGGAAATTCGATCCACTAAATCAGCCGTGAGGGTGGTTTCCTGACGTTTCAACCCCCCTAATAAATGTTCAATTTGATGGGATAAGGTGGCAACATCTTTGACCCCTAACATTCCCGCATCTCCTTTCAGGCTATGGGCTTCTCGCAATAATTCTTCTATTTTTGTCGCATCATTGGGATTTTTTTCCAGATATAATAATCCTTCATCTAAATTCTGCAAATGTTCTTCACTAGCAGTTTTAAAAACTTCCCGTAGTTCATCATCTTCAATCATCATAAGTCTTTGATCCTGTCAATGTAATTCAATTTTGAACGATTAAACCAGAGTTTGCAGATTTTTGGCGGTTTCATTTAACTTTTGAACTCCCTGTTTGGTTTGGTTAATGCTGGTCGCCATTTCTGTGGAAACAAAATTTAAGTTATTCATGGCATCAACAACTTGTTCAACCGCAATAGATTGTTGTTGGGTATTTAGGGAAATTTGCTGCAAATTAATAGCGACATCATTAATTGCATGAACAATATCTTCAACGGATTTCGAGCCCTCCTCTGTCACCCTAATAGTTAAATTAGTCGCCGTTTGAATATCCGTAACAATTGAACTAATTTTTTCGGCTGATTTACGACTTTGATCTGCTAGTTTACGAATTTCAGATGCCACCACCCCAAATCCCTTCCCACTGTCTCCGGCTCTAGCAGCTTCTACAGAAGCATTTAAGGCTAACATATTTGTTTGACTTGCCAAATCCGTGACCACATTTGTAATACTATAAATTTTTCCTAAATGTTCACTTAAACGCATAATTTGCTGTTGTAATTGTTCCATTTTTATTTTCAAACTGAAACTATTACCCGTTTCAACAGATAATTTTTGATAACCACCCGCTAAGAGTAAAACTTGATTAGCTCCGGTGGCGGCTGTTGATGCTTGTTCGGCAGATTGGCGACTTGATGCACCCAATTCATCCATACTAGCTGTAGTTTCATTCACTGAACTTGCTTGCTGAACAGTGACTCGTTCTTGAGATTCCATAATATTAACTAATTCTTGGGAGGCTTGCAAAATTTGGGATGCTTCTTGATTAATTCGCTTGAAGATGAGAGTAATGAGGCTAATTCCCAATAAAATTGAACAAAATATAGTTGCTCCTGTTCCGATCCAAACCGTATTAATCAGGTGATCTAAAGCATCATTTTGCCGTTGATGGTACGCCTCTACTTGTTGAGTTTCCAAGGCGATAAATTTTTGAGTTTTCTCTAAAACCGTTGTTGATAATTCCGTACCTTTTCCTTGCTTCCAAATCTCTAGGGCTTGGTCAACTTTATTATCATTAATTAATTTGAATAATGCCGAATAGTATTGTTCTAATTGGTCTACCGATCCAGTTAAACTATCTAAATCTTGAATCACTTCACGATTGGTAATCAGTGTTTTCACATCTACCAATGCTTCTCGATAAAGAGATTCAGAAGTTTTATACAACTCACGGGACTGAGGATTTTTAACTAAAATATATCCCTGGGCAGCAATCGTTAAGTCTTTCGTGGCTAAAGCCAAGTTATTAATAGCTTGCATAGCATCACCGGATGTTTGGACTTCTAGGGTTGTTCTCCGAACTTTTTCGACATTGGAGGATACAATTCCAGCTACTAATAAAGAAAGCAAAATTGGAATTAAATAACCCGCAATAATCCAGTACCTTAAACCATTGATTTTTAACATATTCCGGTGATATTACTATATTAAACAATTGAGTTTAGATTTAACGCGACTTCATTCAATTTTTCCATTCCTATTTTAGCTTGATTTAATCCATTAGCGGTTTCTCCAACCCCCTGACTTAAAACATTCATCGCCTCTAAAACCTGTCCAATGGCGATCGCTTGTTGCTTAACATTAAGGGAAATTTGCTGATTATTCAAGACCACATTATTCACCGCTTCCGCAACCACAGCAAAAGTATCTGCGGTTTCCCGGGTGAGTTCTGCATTAGATATAACAGTTTTTGTCCCTTCTTCCGTTGCCATTACCGTTGAATTAATTGAAGTTAAAATATCAGCAACCAGGGTATTAATTCTGAAGGCAGATTTTTTACTTTCATCCGCTAATTTTCTGATTTCCGTGGCGACAACTGCAAATCCTTTGCCATGTTCTCCGGCTCTAACTGCTTCCACAGCAGCATTCAGAGCTAACATATTGGTTTGATTTGCTAAATCACTGACCAATTCAGAAATATTCCCAATTTGGTTTGTTTGTTCACTTAAACGAATAATTTGTTGGGCAATCACTTCAACTTTTTGTTGAAGATTTTCCATCCCTTCTAAGGTACTATTGACCGCTTGTTTTCCCCCTTCTGTTAATCCTAAAACCTGTCTAGCTTGATATGTAGCTGACTCGGCTTGTTCCGCCGTTGACCCAGAGGAAGCACTCAATTCATCCATAGTTGTTGTAGTTTCATGAACAGAACTCGCTTGTTGATTTGCTGTTCGTTCTTGTTCTGCAAGGGTAGCAGCAATTTCGGTGGAAGAAGTGGCGATAACTTGTGTGGCTTGATGAATGGTTCCACCAATATTAACCGCAATTAATAGGGCAATAATAATCACCGTAACCAAAATTAGCAAAGCTCCAAACACGAGCGTTGTTAATAATCCGTTCAATGATTCTTTTGCTTTAGTTGTTTCCTGAGTTAAAAGACTAGCTTCTGTTGTCGAAAATTCATCGCTAATTCGATCAAAATCGATCACATATTGAGTTGCAATGCGAGCTTTTTCAATGGCTTCAGATAATTTTCCTCGATTGACTAGGATAAAAACTTGTTGTGCCATTTGATCATATTCATTCACTAAGTTATCAAGTTTTTGTAACCGTTGTTTTTGCTCTGGACGATAAACCAAGGATTCCAATGTTTTAGCCGCTTCCCGATAAAGAACTAAACCGGAATTATATTCCGTTAAAAAATCTTGATTTTTTAGAGCTAAATATCCCCTTAAACTCCGAACCATCCCTTGAGCACCACGTTCCATAACATTGACTTTTAAAATTACCTCTTGAACCCTTTCTGCCTCTTTGAAAGTATTAGATACTTGATTAATATTGCTATAAACCAATGCGGTTAATCCCATAAATAAAAACACGGGTATGCTATATCCTAAGAGTAACCTCTCTCTTAATTTGAAATTGTTAAACATATAATTTTTGATGGTTGATTACAAAATTCATGAAATCTATCTTACCTGGGATTAAACCTCTTGATCAACAAATAATTCTCCTTGAGTCATAATTTTTGCCACATTCAGAATGCTCATCATTTTGTCTTGATAAAAAGCTGTCCCCTGTAAGTATTCATCCTGTTTGAGATGAACCGCGGTAGGAATAGTTTTAATCTCGGATTCTTTTAAGTATATTACATCAAAAATTGCTTCTACAATGATTCCGGCAACAATATCATTAATTTTAACAATCATAGCCTTAGATAATACTTGAGAGGCTTGTAAAGGTAAATTCACGAGGCTCCGAATATTCACTAAAGTTAATATTTCCCCGCGTAAATTCATATTTCCAACAATATGGGGAGGAGTACAAGGAATCGGTGTAATATTATGAATGTCTGTAAATTCTCGGATAATTTCTAGGTTAACCCCGAAATATTCTCCATTTAAACTGATCACAGCCAAAGCAACTAACCCAGTAAAATCTTGGTTATCAATGGAACATCTTAAATTTTTAGCTCGTTCTTGAAAAATTATCCGTTCTTCTGGGGTTGCATCGGGAGAGAAAATATAATTTTGTACTTTCTGGTGGGTGTGTTGTTTGGAGGACTCTCCTTGGAGATGGGGTTGATGATTTTCGAGATTTATTCTCTCTAAATTAAAATCTGGGAGAGAGTGACTAATATATTGAATCAGGGTTTCTGGATTTAAAATCATGACCAAATGTTCATCAACTTGAGCCACACCTTGAAGATAATAGGAAGGGTGAACCTGATTAAATTCCTGTTGAAATTTATAAGCTAATTCAGTTTTAATGGCATCGCTAGTAATCATTTTCACTTCAGAAACTTGAGTGACAATAATTCCTAATCTAATGTTATTAAATCTTAAAATAATTACGCTATCTGATACAGTATAATTCGGCTCAGGATACCCTAATCGAATAGTTAAATCAATGATGGGAAGTAACTCTCCCCGCAAATTAATTAAACCCACTAAATCAGCAGGGGCGGCGGGAATTGGTGTTAATTCGGGCAGGAAAAAAATTTCTTCAACTACAGAAGCCATAATTGCATAACACATCGACTTCAGTGTAAAAATTAAATAAGCCATAATTCAGTTATCAGTAAACAGTTATCAGTAAACAGTAAACAGCCAATAGTCAACAGTCAATAGCTAAATGTTTATTTTCTAAAAAAACAATTAAATCTTGAGCCGTAACTCCTTCCAAATGTTCAATCCCCATGGTTGGAGGTAAGGATTTGAGGAGAGCTAAAGCGTTACCATACATTTTAGCTGATCGGGTATGATCTCCTTCTCTTTCATAAATCGATGCGAGTTCCAGATAGGCTGGAATCGATGAGGGAAGCAGATAAATAATTCTTTTGGATAATGACTTTGCTCCAACTAAATCCTCCTGTTCTTGAGCGATATGTAACAGTAAATAATAAGGTAATATAGATAAAGAATCTATTTCAATCGCTTTTTTACAGTAAGATATAGCTTGTTCATATTTTCCTAAATTTGCCCATGCTTGTGCCAATAAATAATAAGCATCAAATTTAGTTTCGGATTTTAGGTGGCGATTTTCATTTCTTTCTTTTTTTTCTGTGATGGTCAAATCCAGATTTTTTACATAATAGTTATAAGTTTGAAGAAATTGTTCAGCTTTTTGAATGGCGGCTGAATACTGTTTATTTTTAAAATATCTTTTTGCTTCTTCTAGGCTTTTTTGAGATAACTTTAAATTTTCAGCTTGATGATTCGCAACCTGGTTGGTTTTAGGGTATGGCTCCTGATATTTCTGGGAAGAATATAATAGATTATTCCAACAATTATCTATATTAATAATTGATTTTTTGGTAATAGTCAAGGGTTCTTTCAATAAATCAATAGGTCGTTGATAAATCATGGATTCAGGATGAATTTTTGCTTGAAATTTTTCAATATTTTCTATACCTTGTAATTCAGCATGACCTGTAATTAAATAACCTCTTGGTTTTAAAACATTAAAAAACTTATAAATTACTTGATTAATATAGTCTTTTTCAAAATAAACAAAAACATTCCGACAAATAATTAAATCCACATCTTGAATCGGGTTATAATTAGGATGACAATAGGAATCTTTAACTAAATTCAAATTAAAAAATTTAACAGAATTCTGAGTCAACGAATTGATTTTCCAATCTTCTCCTTGTTGCATAAAGTATCTATTTCTCAGTTCTAAGTCAACCATACGGAAAGACCAAGCGGTGTATAAGCCTTGAGTGGCTTTTTTTAAGGCTTCCTCATTCACATCAGTTCCTAGAATCTGAAGATTCCAACTTCCCCAGTCTGGGATTAACTGTTGAAGTAAAATAGACAGGGTATAGGGTTCTTCCCCCGTCGAACAACCCGCACTCCAAAGAGTTAAACTTTTGGTGTCTTGCCGCGATGCAATTAAATCTGGTAAAACTACAGTTCGTAAGAGATTAATTTGACCTTGATCTCTAAAAAAATAACTTTCAATGGTTGTAATTAAAGGAATTAATTGTTTCCATTCCTCTCGACTTTGGGAACTATCGGTACTTAATAAATCTAAATAAAATTGAGGATGAGGCAGTTTTAAAGATTTAACTCTGATCTTTATTTTTTCAGCCAGTACACCGTAGTCCTGCAAACGAATAAATAACCCGGTTTGACTTGTAATCAGCTTAATAAAAAGTTCGATTAGTGCTGGTTCCATATAATAATCAGTTATCAGTTAACAGTCATCAGTTATCAGTTTAAGAGTTAATCAAAATCAGTCATCGGTTAACAGTCATCAGTTATCCGTTCAAGAGTTATCAGTTATTAACTAATAACTGCCAACTAATAACTGCCAACTAATAACTGTTAACTGATGACTGATGACTGATGACTGATGACTGAGTTTAGGCGGGATAAATTCTTAAACGACGGTTTGGTTCTTCCCCAAAACTATTGGATTTCAGACGATAATGTTCTACTAATTCATGCTGCATTTTTCTGACTTGGGAAGACCGAGGCAGTAATTCCACAGGTTGTCCTTTAGGAATCACAATTTGTTCCACCGCTAAACGGGCCTCTTCCAAGGCTTCGATTTCATCAGAAGAACCACTGGCCACAAACAAATTCAAATCCGCAATTTCTGGGGTACTGGGATCTTCCATTTGTAACAGACGTCGCAGGGCACGGGCAATTTGAGGGTTGTTCGGTGATTTTATCGTATGAATAGGAACTTGACGAGTTTTAGCAACATGGCGGATTTTGGATTGATTTCTAATATGCGATCGCAACGCTAACACCACATCCGCACTATCAATATCCTTAGTCAAAATCACCGGTAAAGATAACATTTGGATCACCTGTTCAATTTGATGACGAGGAACCCCATAGGGATAAATACTTAACGGTGAACCTTCCCCTAGTTTATGAATTAAGGTAAATTCCTCATCGGGAACACCAGGGATAACCCCAGAAAAAGACTGTTCCAGTAGTTGTTCAAAATATTGAGATTCTGACGCCGTATTTTCCACAGGTAAAGGCATCATTTTCCCTGAACCTCGCAACCCCCGAACAACAGGCATTGTAGCCGCAGGTTCCCGGGATTTCATCGTTGAGCGTTTAGGACTGGTAATGGGGTTAACGGGAGTATATCGTTCTTCAAAAACTTCAACTTCACCCGCATCATTCATAGTTCTGATTTGCAAAATCGGCTGCATTCCGCGTAACAGATGATCAATCGTAGTCGCTACAGATTCATGTACAACCCACCGTTGCTGTTCCAACATTTCCACCGCCACATCAAAGGTCGGAGGGGCTTTACGCTCCAATACCGTCTTTTGAGAACCCCGACGTCGAGCTTCCTCATCCCCTAAAGTCACCGCTTGAATTCCCCCAATCAAATCGGCAAGGGTGGGGTTTTTCATCAAGTTTTCAATCCGATTACCGTGGGCTGTACCAATCAACTGTACCCCCCGTTCGGCAATGGTTCGCGCCGCTAAAGCCTCCAGTTCTGTGCCAATTTCATCAATCACGATCACCTCTGGCATATGGTTCTCCACCGCCTCAATCATGACTTGATGTTGCAGTTCAGGACGAGCCACCTGCATCCGACGCGCCCGCCCAATGGCAGGATGGGGGATATCTCCATCCCCAGCAATTTCGTTAGAGGTATCAATAATGACTACTCGTTTTTCCAGTTCATCCGCTAACACACGGGTAATTTCTCGCAATGCCGTGGTTTTTCCCACTCCTGGACGACCCAGCAAAAGGAGCGATTGACCCGTTTCCACCAAATCTCGAATCATGCCAATCTTACCAAAGATGGCTCGACCCACCCGACAGGTTAAACCAATCACCTTTCCCGTCCGGTTGCGAATTGCGCTAATTCGATGTAAAGTTTGCTCAATCCCAGCCCGGTTATCCCCGCTAAATTCCCCAATCTGCACAATACAATGTTCCAGATCGTCCAAGGAGACAGGGATAGTCGAGAGATATTCGGCTTTGGACGGAAAACGAGCCTCTGGAAGACGCCCCAAATCCATCACAATCTCAATCAGACTATCTCGTTGGGGATGCTGTTGCAAATTCTGCCGAATCTCATCAGGAACAATGGAGAGTAATTTGTTCAGGTCGTCTGTAATTTGCATACTCTTATCATTTATCAGTAAATAGCTATCAGTTATCAATGATGAATCAGTTATGATTTCAGCAGTCATTTATGAATTTTTTATCAGCAAAACTTTTTATTTTATTCACCGATAACTGATTAATGATCGCCGATAACTGATTTAATCTGGGAGACAAGGGTTGAGGCTTTACCGACCACTTGCCAGAGCAACTCCGGGTTAGCTTCCAGTACAGATAGGCTAGGGCGCGTCTCGACGGAAGAAAGCGTCTTCTTCTGACTCAAAGGTTGAGATCCTTCAATGAAGGTTTCCTGCCGTTGAAAACTATCCCTTTGAGGTTCGGTCGTGGATCGGGATTCCAACTGTTCCAACAGGGGTGACAACAGAACACGGGCATAGCTACCATATCCAACACCCGCCACCCGATGACCATAATTAACTGACCTTAACTGTTTTCCACCGATGGTCTGAGTTTGTTGATCAGGATTTGGAAAAACGGGGTTAAGCACAGGATCATCTATAACTGTTGACTGTAAAAGCCCAAGGGATTTGAGCTTGGCTACAGTATAATCGTTTGTGCCACCCGCAAGCTGTACATATCCAGGTAAATTTGCCGCCAAAATTTTTTGGCACAGTTTCACACTTGCCAAGGTTGTCCCCGCCCCAATATCCCCACTCATCGGTCGGCCATCGGTTTGCCAAATTAAGGGACAATTCAGGGGTAGGATCATTTCAGATAAGGTTTTCAGATAGTTGACTACCCCCTCCCCATCCGGGCAGCTAATTGCCACCAGTTTGAGTTTTTCCAAATAGGGTTGGATACTATTCCAGAGTCGTTGAAAGTCTTTTTCCCGTCCCACTTGGGTATGAATTTCTAAGGCATCTATCCCAGTTTGTAATACCAGGGGAGCAATCTGATCGGGGCGAAAAACATAAGACCGAGCATCAATCAAATCCACTGGACAGATGGAAATACAGCGTCCGCAGCCATAGCATAGTTCATCTATGACACCAGATTTTAGGGGGGAAAATGCGATCGCTCCCGTGGGACAAACCGTTTCACAGGGTCGCCAACAACTTTCAGGACAAGCGGTCGCCTCAAACTGCGCCTTCCGAAAATGCGGATCTTCACCATCATTCAAGCTCACCATTAACCACGGACGATAGCGATAGCCAAATCCCAGGGTTTGGGCCTGTTCACCGAGAAATTCAGCCCGGTTTAAGGCTTCCTGAGCCACTGTAATCACCGCCGGGTCAGCCGCCACATCAATACAGTCCGCCCCGGCTAAGGTGTAGGCTAAGGTTAAATTTCGGATCGCAGGCAAATGTTGATAACTGGCTCCGCAAATGAGTTTGAACCAGTTACCTTGTTGTAAAGCTGTTAAAGGAGAATCATAATTGTTCACACTTTCTATGGTGACACAAGAATCAGCGTTTTAGAATCATCTTTTAATTGATTAATCAGATGGTTTTTGTTAAAAAAATTAAGTTGGGTAAATACCCAACTCATTCGGCTTAAAATCAACCTCAAAATTAATAACAGTGTTCAAGCCGCAACATTTACATCCTTGAGCGGTGTCCATTGGACGACTCGCGCTCCACCCATTTCCACCACCAATTTGACCCGAGGTTCTTGTTGGGGTAGCTGAGTCAGAAACGTTATCTCTTGACTCGACAAAATATGACCTTCAATAATCCACAGCACTAAACCTTTCGATTTGGGTGGAAGTTGCTCTAACTGGGTATTTAAAATCGGAGGAACATAATAAACATCCCCAACAGCCGCTTCATTCCCACTGCTTTTTTTACCTAAATGAGCAGGACGAACCCCATGCACCCCGGTTAAATAAGCCGATAAATCTCCTAAACCCCGTGCAGATAGGTTATAGGTTGTATATCCATTCGCCCGCAACCGACGACGATACCGTCCTTCAAACCCCCCTTCCAGGGGAACATACATTCCTAATGCCTTGTATGTTTCCAAATCTCTAATCAGCTTGCTTCCTGTTGTAATCAGTGCCATAACTTGGTGATTAACCTCTTAACTGCATCTTGCTCAATCTCTGCTTGAGATATTTTGACACAATTTTGATCAGAATCCCAATGGGTTATTGACAGATTGTTAAAATTACCCTACAATTAAAAATTGTCGCTAATCGGTCAAATACTGTTAGCTTCTAAAATACCAAATTTCAGAGGCTGTGAGGACATCGCGTTAACGGTGTTCACCCCAAAGAAGTCAGGAGTTAGGAGTAGAGCAGTTAAGCCGAATCCGCAAGGAAACAGCAACCGACTGACCTTAAACTCTAAACAAATTCGGCGCGAGCCAAGAGATCTGCAGAGGGTTTGAGATACATCAGCAAAGGATACTGAGTAGCTTGCTGCTCAAGTCCGGGCGACATAAGTGCATTATTGAGGGCAATCCTCGATTTGCAAACAGCTTAGAACTTGTTAATAGCCTGAAACTGTTCTAAATTCCCCAGGGTTTATCCTGCTTAAACGGTAGGAGATGACTTTGGCGTGTTTAAACATCTACAAGCCATTTTAGCAAATGTCTTGTTCATCTGTTGCAAGCGGATTCTTCCTTAAAGTCGATCCGAATCTTATTTGTAATGCTTAGAAAAGAGAGGCTAGTTTAAGTGTCTGTAGGTATCCTCGGCACAAAGGTCGGTATGACCCAAATCTTTGAAGCGGAAAGCGGGAAAGCTATTCCTGTCACCGTCATTCAAGCTGGGCCTTGCATCGTGACCCAGATTAAAACCAAACAAACCGACGGCTACACAGCTATCCAACTAGGATACGGTGAAGTTCCTGATAACAAACGCAAGCTTAATACAAAAAAAACTCCCGACAAAGAGGTCAATAAGTATCTCAGCAATGCGGAACAAGGACATTTAGCCAAATCCGGCGGCACCTGTGTACGTCACCTGAAAGAATATCGGGTCAGCGAACCCGAATCTTTTCAATTAGGCCAACAACTCAAAGCTGATATTTTCACCCAGGGACAACTGGTGGATGTCAGTGGAACCAGTATGGGTCGTGGCTTCTCCGGTTATCAAAAACGGCATAACTTCAAACGAGGCCCCATGGCCCACGGTTCCAAAAACCATCGTCAACCCGGTTCGATCGGCCCTGGAACCACTCCTGGCCGTGTTTACCCTGGAAAACGCATGGCCGGACATTATGGAGCCAGCCAAGTGACCACACGCAAATTAATCGTTGTGCGTATCGATCCTGAACGTAACCTCCTGTTAGTCAAAGGAGCGGTTCCTGGCAAGCCCGGTGGTTTGTTAAGCATCGCCCCAGCTAATATCGTCGGTGGTAAGTAGTCAAGGAGATAACTATGGTTGATTGTGTAGTCCGAAATTGGCAGGGTGAAAGCGTTGGACAAGCAACCCTTGATCTGAAAGTCGCATCCCCCGAAAATGCCAGTCATATTGTTCATAGAGCCGTAGTCCGGCAACTAGCCAATGCTCGTCAAGGCACAGCTTGCACCAAAACCCGTGCGGAAGTTCGGGGGGGCGGTCGCAAACCTTGGCGTCAAAAAGGCACAGGTCGCGCTAGAGCCGGTTCTATTCGTTCTCCCCTATGGCGAGGGGGCGGGGTGATCTTTGGGCCAAAACCCAGGGACTATTCCCAGAAAATGAATCGCAAAGAAAGACAGTTAGCCCTACGCACCGCCTTTCAAAGCCGGGCTGAGGATTTAATTGTGGTAGAAGACTTTGCAGATCAGTTTTCTCAGCCGAAAACCAAAGATCTAGTATCGGCGATGACCCGTTGGGGAATTGAACCCGATTCAAAAGTCCTCTTGGTACTGTCAGAGAAACAACCGAATATTTATCTGTCCGGTCGCAATATTCCTAGATTGAGAATGTGCTTGTCCGATAGCTTAAACGTTTATGACGTCCTAGCTGCTGACACAATTGTAACAACTGCTGCTGCCCTAGCCAAAATTCAGGAGGTTTACGGAGATGCAACATGATCCCGGCGATCTGATTGATTTGGTGAAGCGTCCGATTGTCACAGAAAAAGCCACGAGGTTAATGGAAATCAATCAGTTCACCTTTGATGTTGATCGGCACGCAACTAAGCCGATGATCAAACAAGCTATTGAACTGTTATTCCCCGTGAAAGTCAAAGCTGTTAATACCCATATTCCGCCTCGTAAACGTCGTCGGGTCGGTAAATTTGTGGGATTTAAAACAGGCTACAAACGGGCAATTATTACCCTAGAGGATGGGGAGCCTTTGCGGAAAGTCTTGTTCCCAGGGGTGTAGAGTCAGTTGTTGGTAATCAGTAAACAGTAAATATTGTAAGAATTAAACATTAAATCTTGCATTTTTTCTTGACTGATAACTGATAACTGATGACTGATTACTGATTAGTAAGGATTACATAATGGGAATTCGTTCATACCGACCCTATACTCCCGGTACTCGCCAACACACTGTTTCCGACTTTGCAGAAATTACCCGCTCTGAACCGGAACGTTCCTTAACAACTTCCAAACACCGGGACAAGGGAAGAAACAACCGAGGCGTGATTACCTGCCGTCATCGGGGTGGCGGACACAAAAAGCTGTATCGAATTGTTGATTTTCGTCGGGATAAGCACGAAATCCTCGCTAAAGTCGCGGAGATTGAGTACGATCCCAACCGCAATGCTCGAATTGCCCTGGTGTATTACACCGATGGCGAAAAGCGTTACATCCTGCATCCGTTAGGACTCAAAGTCGGAACCATGATTGTTTCTGGCCCAGAAGCTCCGATCGAGATCGGGAATGCCCTGCCCTTATCGAAAATTCCGTTAGGGACAGACGTGCATAACGTCGAGTTGATTCCCGGTAAAGGGGGACAAATCGTTCGAGCCGCCGGGACTACAGCCCAAGTCCTAGCGAAAGAAGGGGACTATGTGACCCTGAAGTTACCTTCGGGGGAACAACGCAAAATCCCAGCTAAGTGCTACGCCACCATTGGACAGGTTGGTAATATTGATGCTCGCAACATCAGTATCGGGAAAGCCGGTCGTAAGCGTTGGAAAGGTCGTCGTCCTGAAGTTCGCGGTAGTGTCATGAACCCGGTGGATCACCCCCATGGTGGTGGTGAAGGACGCGCTCCTATCGGTCGTTCTGGCCCTGTTACTCCTTGGGGTAAACCCGCCCTAGGTGCGAAGACTCGGAACAAGAAAAAACGCAGTACCGCTTTGATTGTTCGTCGTCGTCGGAAGTCCTCGAAACGGGGTAAAGGTGGACGGCAAACTTAATCGGGTTGTCAGTTGGCGGTTGACAGTTCCTTCGGTCAACAGTCAACACTGCAAAACCTTGACACCTTAACGGTTAATAAATTAACTATGTCTCGTTCACTTAAAAAAGGCCCTTTTGTGGCGGATCATCTCCTGAGCAAAGTTGAAAAACTCAATGCCAAAGGAGAAAAACAGGTGATTAAAACCTGGTCAAGAGCATCGACGATTATTCCTCAAATGGTGGGTCATACGATCGCTGTCCATAACGGTAGACAACACGTTCCCGTGTTTCTGACGGAGCAAATGGTCGGTCATAAATTAGGAGAATTTGCTCCAACTCGTACTTTCCGAGGCCACGCCAAAAGTGACAAAAAAGCCCGCCGTTAAAAGTTAACAGTCGATATTATTTCACTGGTAACTGATGATGCGGATACATAATGACTGACATGATGAACTATGGCTATAGATACTAGCGCCGAGGTGAAGGCGATCGCTCGTTACATTCGGATGTCACCTCATAAAGTAAGACGAGTCCTGGATCAGATTCGAGGACGATCCTACCGTGAAGCCTTGATTATTTTGGAATTCATGCCCTATCGGTCTTGTGAGCCAATTCTCAAAGTTTTACGCTCTGCGGTTGCTAACGCAGAACACAATTCTGGTTTAGATCCTGCCAGTTTAGTGATTTCCCAGGCTTACGCCGATCAAGGGCCAACCATTAAACGGTTTAGACCTCGCGCCCAGGGTCGTGCCTACCAAATTAGAAAGCCGACTTGTCATATTGTGGTTGCCGTAGCTCCAGCCACGGAGTAGGGAACAGTAATCAGCAAAAAGCGCGAGTAGGACATTCTAAACTCTTTTCTAAAAAAGAATTGAAACATGGGACAAAAAATTAATCCTATTGGGTTTCGGTTAGGAATTACCCAAGAACATCGATCTCGTTGGTTTGCCGATTCCAAACAGTATCCCGAACTGTTACAAGAAGACCATACAATTCGGGAGTATGTTCGCAAGGAATTGAACAATGCCGGAATTTCCAAAGTCAGAATTGAACGCAAAGCCGATCAAGTTGACCTAGAAATTCATACCGCCAGACCGGGTGTGGTCGTAGGTCGTGGGGGGGCAGGAATTGAAACCCTGCGTGTGGGCCTCCAGAAAAAACTCGGCAATAATCGCCAAATTCGGATCAACGTGGTGGAAGTTGCCAAAGTTGATGCGGACGCCACCTTAATTGCCGAGTATATCGCCCAACAACTAGAAAAACGGGTTTCCTTCCGTCGTGTAGTCCGTCAAGCCATTACTCGGGCACAGAAAGCCGGAATTGAAGGCATCAAAATTCAGGTCAGTGGTCGGTTAAATGGGGCAGAAATCGCTCGGACTGAATGGACTCGGGAAGGGAGAGTACCTTTGCATACCCTCCGCGCTGATATTGACTACGCCTACTGCACGGCGCTGACAATCTACGGCATTCTCGGCGTTAAAGTTTGGGTTTTTAAGGGCGAAATTATCCCAGGACAAGAGGAATTAGCGAATTCTCCGACCAGTCAACCCCGTCGGAATCGTCAACCTCGTCGTCAAAAATATGACGACCGTTCTAACGAAGGATAAAAAGATTGTTGTCTGTTATCTATTTACTGATAACTGATAATGCGGATAGGTGAATACTGATTATCGGATTCGATCATGTTAAGTCCCAGAAGAACAAAATTCCGCAAACAACAGCGTGGTCGCATGAGAGGTCAAGCGACCCGGGGTAATGATCTAAATTTCGGTGATTTCGCACTGCAAGCTTTAGAACCCTGTTGGATTACCTCTCGCCAAATCGAAGCAGCCCGTCGAGCCATGACTCGCTATATTCGTCGGGGTGGAAAGATTTGGATTCGGATTTTCCCCGATAAGCCCGTAACCATGAGAGCCGCTGAAACCCGGATGGGTTCTGGTAAAGGTGCTCCTGAGTATTGGGTGGCTGTGGTTAAACCCGGTCGAGTATTATTTGAAATTGCCGGAGTTACCGAAGAAATTGCCCGGGAAGCGATGCGGTTAGCGGCGTTTAAATTGCCGATTAAAACCAAATTTATTGCCCGTCCCGTTGACGAAGAAGCTCAATAAAAGTGCTGTTAACCGTTAACGGTTAACTGTCAATCCCACAGGACTTTGTTATGTCTTTTCCAAAAATCGAAGAAGCCCGACAGTTAAATGATGAAGAACTGTCTCAGCAAATCTTGGAGATCAAAAAACAATTGGCTAACTTGCGGTTACTTAAAGCCACCGGGCGTTTAGAAAAACCCCACGAGTTTAAGCACACGCGCCATCGTTTAGCCCAATTAAAGACGGTGGAACGGGAACGCCAAATCAGTAATCAGTCATCAGTTACCAGTGATCAGTTGTCAGTTTAAGAGTTATCAGTTTAAGAGTTAATCAACTGTTGGCTTATTGACTAATAACTGATTCCTAATAACAGTTAACTAATAACTGCCAACTAATCACTGTTAACTGATGATGACTGATGACTGATGACTGATAACTAATAACTGATTTTGGAGAGATTTGCACTATGGCAGTAAAAGAAAGAGTTGGCTTGGTCGTTAGTAACAAAATGGATAAAACAGTGGTTGTAACGGTAGAAAACCGTTCTCCCCATCCTAAATACGGCAAAATTGTCGTTAAAACTAAACGATATAAAGCCCACGACGAAAACAACCAATGTCAAGAAGGAGATCGGGTTCGCATTGCCGAAACTCGCCCTTTAAGCAAAACAAAACGCTGGAATGTGGTCGAAATTCTAGGCGGTAATGACAAAACCAATCTGTAGGGATTTGGTTATTACTTGAGAACGAAAAAATAAGATCATGATTCAAGTCCAAACAATTCTCAATGTTGCTGACAATAGCGGTGCGCGAAAATTAATGTGTATTCGCGTTTTAAAGGGTGGTAACTGTCGCTATGGCGGAATCGGTGATGTAATCATTGCCGTTGTCAAAGATGCTATTCCCAATATGGCGGTGAAAAGATCCGATGTAGTTCGGGCTGTAATCGTCCGTACTCGTCATAGTTTACGTCGAGATAGTGGCATGAGCATTCGGTTTGATGACAATGCGGCTGTGATTATCAACGCAGACGGTAATCCCAGAGGCACTCGTGTATTTGGCCCTGTGGCTCGGGAACTACGGGATAAGAATTTCACGAAAATTGTTTCTCTTGCACCGGAGGTTCTGTAATGTCCAAAAAAACCACATCTAATAAACCCAAACGCTATAAAATGCACGTTAAAAAAGGCGATACCGTGCAGGTAATTACGGGTAGCGATCGAGGAAAAGTCGGAGAAATTCTTCGGGTTCTTCCCAAGGCCAGTAAAGTCGTTGTTAAGGATGTCAACGTGAGAACCAAGCACGTTAAACCTCGTCAAGAGGGAGAATCCGGTCAGATTACGACTTTTGAAGCCCCAGTTCACAGTTCTAATGTGATGCTGTATTCCACTAAAGAAAACGTTGCCAGTCGGGTGTGTTACACCTTTACCGAAGACGGACGTAAGGTGAGAATGCTGAAAAAAACGGGTGAAATTATTGATTAAAGAGGGAAGAGGGAACACCGGAACACCGGAACAGGAAATTCAAAACCCAAAACCCAAAACCTATTACCCATTACTCATTACCTATTACCCATTCGTAATTCGTAATTCCAATTGTCAACTATCCTGACAAAGCCCAGGATTTATAAAGAGCAACTCACTATGGTAGCTAAACTCAAGACTGTCTACTTGGACAAAATCGTCCCCAAAATGATGGAGCAGTTCCAATATGAGAACATCCATCAGGTTCCTAAGATTATTAAAGTCACAATCAACCGAGGTTTAGGTGAAGCGTCTCAAAATGCTAAAGCGTTAGAGTCCTCCCTGAATGAATTGGCTGTGATTACCGGACAAAAACCCGTGGTCACAAGAGCCACAAAAGCCATTGCTGGATTCAAAGTTCGCAAAGGAATGCCCGTTGGTGTGATGGTGACCCTGCGTTCAGAACGGATGTATGCTTTCTTAGATCGACTGATCAACTTATCCCTACCTCGGATTCGTGACTTTCGGGGTGTGAGTGGAAAAAGTTTTGATGGTCGAGGTAACTACAGTTTGGGTGTCCGAGAACAACTGATCTTTCCTGAAATCAGCTATGACAGTATTGATCAAATTCGAGGCTTAGATATTTCAATTGTCACCACGGCAAAAACCGATGAAGAAGGGCGAGCCCTGCTCAAAGAAATGGGAATGCCTTTTCGGGAAAGCGGTGTGTAGTAAAGTAACGAGGAAACTATGGCGGCAAACGATACTATTGCGGATATGTTGACGCGCATTCGCAATTCTTGCATGGCGCGGCATCAAACTACACAAATTCCTTCTACAAGAATGACTCGTAGTATAGCCCAAGTTCTCAAACAAGAGGGCTTTATTGCAGACTTTGAGGAAACAGGCGAAGGCATTAAAAAATACTTGGTGGTCTCTCTCAAGTACAACTCTAAAACCAAAGCTCCAACCATTCAGAAATTACAGCGAGTTAGCCGACCGGGTTTGCGAGTCTATCGCAACCGTAAAGAACTCCCTCGCGTCTTAGGTGGCATTGGCGTAGCAATTATTTCTACGTCTTCTGGTGTCATGACTGACCGAGAAGCCCGACGTCAAGGTGTCGGCGGTGAAGTGCTTTGCTACATTTGGTAAAAAGTTCGTTTATCGCTTGTCAGACTTCGGGTTTAGGGGTTTCAAAGCCTTATGTTTTGTCTCTGTGTCTCGGTGAACATTGAAGCAAGCGCGATTAGAACTAATCCAACCCTTTTCTATTCGAGAATTGAAATAAATAACTATGTCTAGAATTGGTAAACGTCCAATTTCTGTACCTAAGCAGGTCACCCTAACCATTAATGGTCAACAGGTTATAGTTAAAGGCCCCAAGGGTGAACTCTCCCGTGTGCTTCCCCCTGAAGTTGTGGTGGAACAGGACGGAGAAACCGTTAACGTCAAACGGGCTTCCGAATCTCGTACCGCTCGTCAACGTCATGGTCTCTGTCGAACCCTTGTTTTTAATATGGTTGAAGGGGTTTCTAATGGCTTTGAACGTCGTTTGGAAATCCAAGGGGTCGGTTATCGAGCCGCAGTCCAAGGTACAAACCTAGTGTTAAACGTCGGTTATAGCAAACCCGTGGAAATGATTCCCCCAGAAGGTATTCGCGTTGCTGTTGAAAACAACACTAACGTGATTATTAGCGGGATTGACAAAGAAATTGTCGGTAATATGGCCGCCAAGGTTCGTGCCGTGCGTCCCCCGGAACCCTATAAAGGCAAAGGCATTCGTTATCAAGGCGAAGTGGTCAGACGTAAAGCTGGTAAAACTGGTAAGGGTGGGAAAAAATAAACTATGAAATTAACTCGTCAAGAATCCCGGGATCGTCGTCATCGGAGAGTTCGAGTCAAGGTCTTTGGAACCTCTGAACGGCCTAGATTAGCAGTGTTTCGCTCCAATCATCACATTTATGTGCAGGTGATTGATGATACAAAACATCAAACATTAGTTGCAGCCTCTACCGTGGAACCTGATTTCAAATCCGCAGATTCATCCGGGGCAACCTGTGATGCCTCTGTCAAAATCGGTCAATTAATTGCTGAACGGGCTGTGGCTAAAGGCATCAAAAAAGTGGTATTTGATCGGGGTGGATATATCTATCACGGTCGCGTTAAAGCCCTAGCTGATGCAGCCCGAGAAGCTGGATTAGACTTCTAATAGTAAGCAGTAAACAGTAAACAGTCAATCAAATAAAATAGAAGTTATTGTTAATCAACCATGAATAACGGCAACGACCTAACTGATTACTGATTACTGATGACTGATCACTGAAATTAACGTTGTTCAGGATATTAAAACTATGGCAGAGCAGCAGCAACAGCGGCGCAACAACAAAAAAGGTAGCCGCACCAAAGAAAAAGAAGTCGAGTGGCAAGAACGGGTTGTACAAATCCGTCGTGTCACTAAGGTGGTAAAAGGCGGTAAAAAACTCAGCTTTCGGGCTGTAGTCATCGTCGGGAATGAAAAAGGTCAAGTCGGTGTCGGTGTCGGTAAAGCTGCCGATGTAATTGGGGCCGTTAAAAAAGGCGTTGCCGACGGTCGCAAAAACGTGGTCGAGGTTCCTTTAACCAAATCCAATTCTATTCCCCATCCCATCAACGGGGCAGGGGGAGGCGCTCAGGTGATGATGCGTCCTGCATCTCCTGGGACGGGGGTAATTGCTGGCGGAGCCGTCCGTACCGTTTTAGAACTGGCTGGTGTTCGGAATATCTTGGCTAAACAACTGGGTTCTAGTAATCCTCTGAATAATGCCAGAGCCACCATTGACGCTTTGCAATCATTACGCACCCTCGCGGATGTAGCTAAAGAGCGGGGAGTTCCCATTGAGCATCTTTACGCCTAATTCCGTTGTCCATCTGAAACTGTTCAAGTATAAGCAATCATGAGACTCAACGATGCTATACCCAAACCAGGCTCTCGCAAACGCGGACGTCGCCTAGGTCGTGGGATCTCTGCTGGTCAAGGTGCAAGCTGTGGTAAAGGGATGCGGGGACAAAATTCCCGTTCTGGTCACAGCACCCGCCCTGGTTTTGAAGGCGGTCAAAACCCTCTGTATCGACGCCTCCCCAAACTCAAGGGATTTCCTCAAGTTAATCGAAAACAGTACACTACGATTAATGTAGGTGAATTGTCATCCCTGTCGGCGAATACAGAAGTCACCCTAGCTTCTCTGCTAGAAGCGGGACTCCTAACCGCGAGTCGTGGCCCTCTGAAAATTTTAGGGAACGGAGAACTGAATGTTGCCCTTCGGATAGATGCGGCTGCATTTACTCAAGGTGCCCGTACCAAAATTGAAGCCGCCGGTGGGACTTGTCAGTTATCAGTCAACAGTAAACAGTTATCGGTCTAATAGTTAATAGCCAACAACTATTAATTATTAACTCTTAACTCTTAACTGATGACTGATAACTGATTACTGATAACTGATTGAGGTAGTCCTTCATGGTCGTTAGTCGAGACAAAGCGCCAACTGCACAGGAAACTTTCTTGCAGATGGCCCAAGCTGCTGGTCTAAGAGGTCGAATCCTAATCACCATTGGTTTACTGCTCCTGGTGCGTGTGGGTGTATTCCTACCGATTCCCGGTATTGATACGGCTAGTTTCAGAGCAGCTATTCAAAATAACCCGGTGATTGGATTCCTCGATTTATTTTCTGGGGGTGGACTTTCGGCTCTGGGAATTTTTGCCCTGGGGATTTTGCCCTATATTAATGCCTCCATCATCATGCAATTGATGACGACGGCTTTGCCCAGTCTGGAAGACTTACAGAAAAATGAGGGAGAAGCCGGACGCCGGAAGATTTCCCAAATTACTCGCTATGTGGCTTTAGGGTGGGCTGTGTTACAAAGTGTGGGGATCTCCATTTGGATTAATCCCTTTGCCAATAACCCTGGCCCCCTATTCCAAGTTCAAGTGGTTCTAGCCCTTGTAGCCGGATCAATGTTTGTGATGTGGCTCTCGGAACTCATTACTGAACGCGGGATTGGTAACGGTGCTTCTTTACTGATTTTTTTGGGTATCGTAGCAGTTTTACCAACTTCTTTGGGTCAGACCCTAGAATTAGCCCAAAGTGGGGATCAAGCGATTGTCGGTCGGGTGATTCTTCTGTTAATTATTTTCCTGGCGATGATCGTTGGGATTGTTTTTGTTCAGGAGGGAACTCGTCGAATTCCGATTGTTTCCGCCCGTCGGCAAGTTGGCCGAAAATTGTACCGAGAAAAAACGAGCTATTTGCCTCTGCGATTAAATCAAGGGGGTGTGATGCCGATTATTTTTGCCTCGGCGGTTTTAGTTTTGCCTGCTTCCATCTCTCAATTTACTAACAATCCGATTCTGGTTCAAATAGCAACGGCTCTAACTCCTAGTGGGTCAACTCCCTGGCTGTATGCGGCTTTCTATTTGGTACTGATTGTGTTCTTTAGCTATTTCTACGCTTCATTAATTATGAATCCTGTGGATATGGCACAGAACCTGAAGAAAATGGGGGCTAGTGTTCCGGGGATTCGTCCGGGTCGCACAACCAGTGAGTATATTGAGCGAGTTTTAAATCGATTGACGTTTTTGGGAGCGATCTTTTTAGGTTTAGTTGCCATTATCCCCACTATCGTTGAGAGCGCCACAAGGGTTCCTACTTTTCGGGGCTTTGGTGCGACATCTCTCTTGATTTTGGTGGGTGTAGCCATTGATACGGCGAAACAGGTGCAAACCTATGTGATTTCTCAACGATATGAAGGGATGGTGAAACGATAGTGCGTTTGATTTTTCTCGGCCCTCCAGGGGCAGGCAAAGGGACTCAAGCGGCTGTCATAGCTGCAAGCTTTGGGGTTCCTCATATCTCGACGGGTGAGATTTTACGCACCCATGTCGGTGAAGAAACTGATCTGGGTCAAAAAGCTAAGGACTATATGGCTCAAGGCGAATTAGTCCCAGATCAACTGATTTTAGATATGGTAAAACATCGTCTTGAGGAGTCCGATGCTCAGAACGGTTGGATTTTGGATGGGTTTCCTCGGAATATTTCTCAAGCTGATTTTATCGCCGACCTTGTACTCAAGGGAGACAGCGAAGCTAAAAATAGCGAGGGAGAACTCAAGGTGATTAACCTTGATGTTCCTGATGAGATTCTGGTACAGCGATTGTTGGCCAGAGGGCGTCAGGATGATAACGAGGGAATTATTCGTCACCGTTTACAAGTGTATCGGGAACAAACGGCTCCCTTAATTGATTATTACGGTCAGCGAAATCAACTCGATTCTATCAATGGGAACCGTTCCATGGATGAGATTACTCAAGAGTTGAAACAGGTTGTTTCTGCTTAGTAAAAATTCTGGGTCGGTCAAGTTGGAACCCCTTTACGGCTTTACCCGGGGTTTTAATGGAAATTAAGGCTAAGAGATTGACAAAAAACAGAGATTGAGCTCCAATTTTTGATAAAATATGTTAAGAAATACGTTTAAACTCGGATTTCTGAATGTCATCGGATGAGCAAATCTCGGCCATTTGTTGATCGGCGGGATGGATTGTTGAATTGAGGGAAAAACAACTTGGCTAAACAGGATCTGATTGAAATGGAAGGGACAGTCACTGAATCCCTTCCAAATGCTATGTTTCGCGTAGACCTAGATAATGGATTTAATGTCTTAGCCCACATATCGGGAAAAATCCGAAGGAACTACATTAAAATTTTACCTGGAGATCGAGTCAAAGTGGAATTAACCCCCTATGACTTGACAAAAGGCAGAATCACCTATCGTCTACGCAAAAAATAGATGGAAATCTTACCCTTTATCCCAAAGGTTAAGGGTTAGACTAGATAAAAATCAGCTTTCAGTGATATAATAATAAATTTGTTGTAGCGTCGCTCTAATTGGCATGAAAGTTCGAGCATCAGTCCGCAAAATTTGTGAAAAGTGTCGTGTTATCCGCCGTCGCGGACGGGTAATGGTGATTTGTTCTAATCCCAAGCATAAGCAGCGCCAAGGTTAACACCCTAGGTCGTCCATTAAGGACGGATTATGAGTCTTGCTGAAACACCGAAAAACAGACTAGACCTATTAGAATTCTGTGATTCAAGCCCTTACTTGGACAAGCCTCAACCATTGTGAAGTCTTAAAGAGTAGCTACAATCCTATTTTTTCCCGGATCAAAGGAAAGAATGTGCAGTTGAAATCAGTACAGTAGCTTCAACCTGCGTGCGTAGCCCCGGGCCATTCAGCAAATTGGGAATCCATTAATTGCCTATCATTTTACTGCATGATTTAGGCATTGTCGTTAGTTACATTTTAAAGGGAGACGTTCATTGTGGCACGGATAGCCGGAGTAGACCTTCCACGAGATAAGCGTGTTGAAATCGGTCTGACTTACATTTTTGGAATTGGACTTTCGCGGTCTCAACAAATTCTTAAAGATACGGGTGTTAATCCTGATACCCGGATTAAGGATCTAAATGATGCTGATATTGCAGCCCTACGGGCGGCCATCCAACTGTATCAGGTAGAGGGAGATCTGCGACGGATGGAGGCGATGAACATCAAGCGCCTCATGGATATTGGCACCTATCGGGGCCGTCGTCATCGTTTAGGTCTGCCTGTGCGGGGTCAACGCACCCGGACGAACGCTAGAACCCGTCGGGGTGTTCGCCGTACCGTTGCTGGTAAGAAAAAAGCGGCAGCTAAGAAATAGTTAAGCTAGGCGTTTCAACTTACAAGAACTGCTGGTTAAACCCGAGCAGGTTTCCTCAACTCACCGCAAAGAAAATCGTAAACGAGATTACTATGGCGCGACAAACGAAAAAAACAGGGCCTAAAAAGCAAAAACGTAACGTCCCGAATGGGTTAGCCTACATTCAATCCACCTTCAACAACACGATTGTAACGATTACTGATCCGAATGGGGAAGTCATTTCTTGGGCTTCTGCGGGGTCTACGGGGTTTAAAGGGGCAAAAAAAGGGACTCCTTTTGCTGCTCAAACCGCCGCGGAAAACGCTGGACGCCGAGCCAATGATCAAGGAATGCGTCAGGTTGAAGTGATGGTTAGTGGGCCGGGTGCAGGTAGAGAAACCGCAATTAGAGCCTTGCAAGGGGCTGGTTTAGAAATTACCTTGATTCGAGATATTACTCCGATTCCCCATAATGGTTGCCGTCCTCCCAAACGACGTCGCGTTTGACGACAGCTTTCACTTTTCGTTACGAACGTGAAGGTTAGCGTCTTTATTTAGGAAGAATGGATACTCAAGTTTAGTTTCATTCTTTGCCTTATACTGTCAATTCATTTTGGGGTTCAATGGAGAAGGGAGGTCCATCGGTGGCGCAGTTTAAGATTGAGTGTATTGAATCGAACACTGATACAGACCGGAGTCAGTACGGTAAATTTGTCTTAGAACCGTTAGAACGGGGCCAAGGGACAACGGTTGGTAATGCTCTAAGACGGGTTTTACTATCGAACTTAGAAGGAACGGCGATTACATCGGCACGGTTTGCCAATGTTAATCATGAGTTTGCAACAATTCAAGGGGTTCGGGAAGATGTTTTAGAGATTTTGCTGAACCTGAAAGAAGTTGTACTCAAGAGCTATACCCACCAAAAACAAATCGGTCGCTTAGAAGTTCAAGGCCCAGCGACGGTAACGGCGGGTCATTTTAAGTTGCCTTCAGAAGTTGAGGTTGTAGACAAAAACCAATATATCGCTACCCTATCCCCAGGATCAACCTTGGAAATGGAAATCCAAGTTGATAAGGGTACTGGGTATCACGCCGTTGAGCGTAATCGGGACGAGGCACTGGCTGTAGATTTTCTCCAAATTGATGCTGTGTTCATGCCTGTACGGAAAGTGAATTACACCGTCGAGGATGCACGGGTGGGTGGAACTGTAGAAAAAGACCGCCTGATCATTGAGATTTGGACAAATGGGAGTTTAACCCCCCAAGAAGCCATCAGCCAATCCGCGACCAAACTGGTGGACTTGTTCACTCCGTTGAAAGACATCACCTTGGAATCAATCAAAAGTGACCAGAATGATGATGTTGATCCGACCAGTCAAATCCCGATTGAAGAACTACAGTTATCAGTTCGGGCTTATAACTGTCTCAAACGCGCTCAAATCAACTCGGTCGCAGACTTACGGGATTATACTCAAGAAGACCTATTAGAAATTAAAAACTTCGGTCAGAAGTCTGCGGAGGAGGTAATCGAGGCGTTACAAAAACGCTTAGGGATTACACTGCCTCAAGAAAGGGCACCTAAATCAGTAGTTAGTAGTTAGTCATCAGTTATCAGGTAAGAATTTAAAGATAGTTCATTAACTCTTAATTCTTAAGCTGATAACTGTTTACTACTAACTCTTGCACTGATCACTGTTTACTAATAACTGATCACTGATTAAACCACTCCATCATTTTCTATCTGAAGGTAATTATGCGTCATCGTTGTCGTGTTCCCCAATTGGGCAAACCTGCTGATCAGCGAAAAGCATTGCTGCGATCGCTGGCTACAGAACTGATTCGCCATGGCCGAATCACAACCACTAAAGTTAGAGCCAAAGCGGTACAATCAGAAGCAGAAAAAATGATTACCCTAGCTAAAGACGGCTCCTTAGCGGCCCGTCGCCAAGCCATGGGGTATATCTATGACAAACAACTGGTTCATTCGTTATTTGATGCGGCTCCATCACGGTATGGCTCTCGCAATGGGGGTTACACCCGGATTATCAGAACTGTGAGCCGTCGAGGAGATAATGCAGAAATGGCTATTATTGAATTGGTGTAATCAGTTAACAGTTAACAGTAAACGGTTATCAGTGTGAGAGTTAATAGTTAATAAGCTATCTTTGAATCCTTGCTGGATAACTAATAACTGATAACTGATAAATAATAACTGGTGACTGATAACTGATAACTGATTTGTGTGATAGATCAACAGCGTATTGCCTTAGTGATTCAGTATCAGGGGACTCACTTTCAAGGTTGGCAGCGACAACCCAATCAACGGACAGTGCAGCAGGAAATTGAAACCGCGATCGCAACGGTAACTCAAGCTCCGGTTACACTCCACGCGGCAGGTCGCACCGATACTGGAGTTCACGCAGCGGCACAGGTGGCTCATTTTAATGCCCCCAGCTATATTCCTGACTATCGTTGGGCGACAATTCTCAATAATCGTTTATCGGAGGATGTGTTGATTCGGGCATCTGCCTCCGTTCCTAGCTCCTGGCACGCTAGGTTTTCGGCAAAATGGCGTCGATATCGGTACACCCTCTATACAGATGCTCGACCCAACCTATTTGTCCGTCCTTTCAGTTGGCATTACTATCATCATCCTTTAGATGAACAGTTAATCCAAGCCGCCCTGGAACAGTTATTGGGATATAACCACTTATCGGCGTTTCAAAGGAGTGGAACCTCTCGCCCCCATGCTTGGGTAGACGTGCAGTTCGTCAGTTGTCAACGCCAAAATCCCTTCATCCATATTGAAGTACAAGCCAGTGGATTTCTATACGGAATGATGAGGTTGTTAGTCGGGTTACTGGTACAGGTGGGAAATGGGGAACGATCCCTAGAGGAATTTCGAGATATCTGGACTCAAGAACGCCGAGAACTTGTTAAATATGCAGCGCCCGCCCAAGGACTTTGCTTATTGCGAGTCGGTTATCCAGAGTTTCCCTTTGAGCCTGATATTTGGTTTGACACCTTTCCTAAACTTGTCGTTGGTTGATGGTAAACCGAGTAAGGTTTAACCCCTCAAAAGCCAACACTCCATTTATTCTTAAATTTAAGGACAATCAAGAATGAGCACAAAAACCTTCCTGCCTTCGGAAGCTTCCCTAGAACCCAAATGGTATGTAATCGATGCTGCTGACCAACGTTTGGGTCGTTTAGCCACCGAAGTTGCCCGAATTATTCGGGGCAAAAATAAACCCATTTACACCCCTCATATCGACACGGGGGACTTTGTAATTATTGTCAATGCGGAAAAAATTGAAGTCACGGGTAAAAAACGCAGTCAAAAACTGTATCGTCGTCACTCCGGTAGACCCGGTGGGATGAAAATTGAAACCTTTGAAAAATTGCAAGCCCGTATTCCAGAAAGAATTATTGAGCAGGCGATTAAGGGGATGTTACCCAAAAATGCTTTAGGACGTAACCTGTTTACTAAACTCAAAGTCTATGCGGGGCCTGATCATCCCCATGAAGCTCAAAAACCTGAAACCTTAATCATCAATACTATTCCAACAGGAGGTAATTAATGCAAGCAACTGATACTGGTCGTGCCGTTTACTGGGGAACTGGCCGTCGTAAATCTTCTGTAGCCCGGGTTCGACTGGTTCCGGGTACGGGTAAATTAACCATTAATGGTAAAGATGGGGATTTGTACCTGCAATACAACCAGGGCTATCTATCCGCGGCTAAGTCTCCCTTAGAAACCCTGGGCCTAGAAAATGACTATGATATTTTGGTCAATGCCAGTGGTGGTGGTTTGACTGGTCAAGCGGAGTCTATCCGTTTGGGTGTGGCCCGTGCTTTGTGTGAACTCAACCCCGATAACCGCAAACCCCTAAAAACCGAAGGGTACTTAACCCGTGACCCCCGGGCTACGGAGCGGAAAAAATATGGTTTACGCAAAGCGCGTAAGGCTCCTCAATACTCCAAACGTTAAAAACCCCATGGGTTTACTTACCGTTTCGGTGTCTCCCGGGGGAATGATCCGGTGTTAAAATTGTTAGTTGACAACTCGTAAAATTTAGAACGTCAAAACCATGCCTAAACCTGGTATTCACCCTGAATGGTATCCAGAGGCCGAAGTCTATTGTAACGGTGAATTAGTCACTACCGTTGGTTCTACACAGCCTCGACTTAATGTTGATGTGTGGTCAGGAAATCATCCTTTCTACACCGGAAATCAAAAAATTCTGGACACAGAAGGACGAGTTGAGCGCTTTCTGCGGAAATACGGGATGATCGACGATAAGCAGTCGGAAAAATAGCAAGGTTGTCGTTTGTCTGTGGTTAGTTGTATGTAGTGTTTATAGCAGGGAACACCGGAACACCGGAACACCGGAACACCGGGGGAAAACACTTTACCGTCTGGGTTCCAAGATCTGTCTGGTGTCTTAACTGCCTTGGCGGTTGCTATATAACAGACAACTGACCGTTTTAAATCCAGGGCTAATAGGGTTGATTTCATCTCGAATTCACCCCGTGCCTATGCCCTGAATCAGATTTAGGGAATCTAAATCTTGAATTTCTGAGTAGGGACGTGCCATTAGCGCGTCTTTACCGAACCGACAAAGGACAACTGAGATTATGGCTGATGCTTATCTTGTCGATAAACTCAAATCGATTGAACAAACCTTTAATGAGTTAACCCTCCGTTTAGCTGACCCTGATGTAGCTACTGACCCGGATGAATTTCAACGGGTGGCAATGGCTCGCTCCTCAATGGAAGAAATTGTTTTAGCTTATCAGGACTGGAAAACGGCTCAAGAAGAACTGCTTGGCTCTCGTCAAGTCATGAAAGAAGCCGGGGATGACCTGGAAATGCGGGAAATGGCTGCTTTAGAAGTGGCGGAGTTGGAAGCTAAAATTAGTCGTCTTGAAATTCTTCTGAAAGTCCTGTTACTGCCCCGTGATCCTAATGATGATAAAAATATCATGTTGGAAATTCGGGCGGGAACCGGAGGGGAAGAAGCCAGTATTTGGGCGGGGGATTTAGTCCGAATGTATACCCGATATGCCGAAAGTCAGGGCTGGCGGGTAAGTATGGTCAGTGAGTCCGTCGCCGATATGGGGGGCTTTAAGGAGGCTATTTTAGAAATTCAAGGGAATAGCGTTTACAGCAAACTCAAATTTGAGGCGGGAGTTCATCGGGTTCAGCGTGTTCCGGTAACGGAGGCGGGTGGTCGGGTTCATACTTCTACGGCAACGGTGGCAATTATGCCCGAGGTCGATGAAGTGGAAATCGCTATTGACCCCAAGGATATTGAGATGACCACGGCTCGTTCCGGGGGTGCTGGTGGCCAAAATGTTAACAAGGTGGAAACGGCTGTTGACCTGTTCCATAAACCTTCGGGGATTCGGATTTTCTGTACCGAAGAACGGAGTCAGCTAAAAAACCGAGAACGGGCGATGCAGATTTTACGGGCCAAGTTGTACGAAGCAAAACTGCGGGAACAACAGGAAGCCGTAACTTCTATGCGACGTTCCCAGGTGGGAACCGGGTCACGTTCTGAAAAAATTCGGACTTATAACTATAAAGATAGTCGAGTTACGGATCACCGCTTAGGTGAAAACTTCACTCTAGCTACGATTTTAGAAGGAAGTTTGGAAAGTGTACTCAGTGCCTGTATTGTTAAGGATCAAGAGGAAAGATTGGCTGAATTAGCAAATTCCACATCTAGTCCAGTTTCAGTGTAATTCAAGGGGTTTTGGCTTTGATGAGTGTGATCACCGAGAGCGCCCATTAGGTTAGCCCTGGATGCGGAAAGTGCGAGAACTCTTTGGAGTCTCGCCTTTTTTATAAATAAGTTTTAGAGATAAAAGTATGCCTGAAAGCAAACTGAAACTCATGGTGGTTGATGATGAGCCAGATAATCTCGATCTGCTCTATCGGACATTCCGGCGGGAATTTCAGGTATTTAGAGCCGATAGTCCTTCGGGGGCGATGAATATTCTCGACACCGAAGGGGAAATGGCGGTAATCATTTCTGACCAAAGTATGCCCGAAATGACTGGGATTGAGTTTTTCACCCAAGTTACCCAGCTTTTCCCTGATACCATTAGAATTCTGCTCACGGGTTATTCTGAAGATGCTTTGGATTTAGATTCTGGAAACATGGCATCAACTAATATCTTTAAGTGTATTACCAAACCCTGGGATCCTGAAGCTTTTAAAGCTATTATTCAAAAGGCGGTAGAAACCTATAAAGCAGCAAAGCAGAACACGGATTAAACGGATTTCAGGGATTTCACAGATTAGGTTCCTTGCTGCGCTCAATTAAATATTAAGAGCCAAGCAAGAAGCGTAATCCGTGTAATCATCTTAATCAGTTTAATCCGTGTTCTTTCTTTTATTATAGTTAAGGAGATTCTCAATGTTACGACTTGAACATATTAGTAAAATTTATTCTACAGGTTTAGTTCTGAAAGATGTGAATTGGGAAGTTAAGCCGGGCGATCGCGTTGGTTTAGTCGGGGTAAATGGGGCGGGAAAATCAACGCAATTAAAAATTATTGCGGGAGAAATGGAGCCGACTTCGGGGGAAATTATTCGTCCAGCAAGTTTGAAAATTGCCTATTTAACCCAAGAATTTGAAGTCAACCCCACCCATACGGTGCGGGAAGAATTTTGGACGGTATTTAAAGCCGCTAATCAAATTCAAGAATCCTTGACCGAGGTACAACATGAAATGCAAACCGCCAGTCCAGAGGAGTTAGATCAATTAATTAAAAAATTAGATCGTTTACATCGAGATTTTGAAGCGATTGGCGGGTATACTTTAGAGTCTCAAATTGAGAAAATATTACCGGAAATGGGGTTTGAGTCGGAAGATGGCGATCGCTTAGTTAGTGCTTTTAGTGGCGGTTGGCAAATGCGTATGAGTTTAGGAAAGATTTTACTCCAAGAACCGGATTTATTATTATTAGATGAACCGACTAACCATTTAGATTTAGAAACCATTGAGTGGTTAGAAGTTTATCTTAAAGGGTTAACAACTCCGATGGTAATTGTTTCCCATGACCGAGAATTTTTAGATCGTCTTTGTACCCAAATTGTGGAAACAGAACAGGGGGTTTCTAAAACCTATTTAGGGAATTATTCGGCTTATTTACAACAAAAAGAAGAAGCGGAATTAGCTCAATTAAGTGCCTATGACCGCCAGCAAAAAGAGTTAGAAAAACAACAGGCTTTTGTAGAACGATTCCGGGCTAGTGCCACCCGCAGTACCCAGGCCAAAAGTCGGGAAAAACAACTGGATAAAATAGAACGAATTGAGGCCCCCAGTTCTTCTTCTGGGACCCTAAAATTTCGATTTCCGGCTTCGGTAAGAAGTGGTCGAGAAGTTGTCAATATTCAAGATTTAACCCATTTTTATGATAACAAAGTTTTGTTTTTAGGGACAGATTTATTAGTAGAAAGGGGCGATCGCATTGCCTTTTTAGGGCCGAATGGTTGCGGAAAATCTACCCTACTGCGTTTAATTATGGGTTTAGAAGAAGCAACGGAGGGCAAGGTTGGTTTAGGAGAACATAACGTTATTCCAGGATATTTTGAACAAAATCAAGCCGAGGCATTAGATTTAGAAAAAACCGTTATGGATACTATCCATGATGAAGTTCCTGAATGGAAAAATGAAGAAGTTCGGACTTTATTGGGACGGTTTTTATTTAGTGGAGATACGGTTTTAAAACAGGTTAATGCGTTAAGTGGAGGGGAAAAAGCTCGTTTAGCCTTAGCAAAATTATTACTCCAACCTGTGAATTGCTTAATTTTAGATGAACCTACAAACCATTTAGATATTCCCGCCAAAGAAATGTTAGAGGAAGCAATTCAACATTACGATGGAACGGTTTTAATTGTTTCCCATGATCGGTATTTTATTTCTAAAGTTGCCAATAAAATTGTCGAAATTCGTGACGGAGAGTTTCGGGTTTATTTAGGGGATTATCATTATTATCTGGATAAACTAGCGGAGGAGAAGGAACAAGCACAGTTAGCAAAATTAGAAGCGGAGAAAGCAGCTAAAAAAGCAGCTAAAGATGCTAAGAAAAAAGCCAATGCTAAACAAAAATAATATCCTCAGATGAGAAGTGGGATAGGTTTTGAGGATTAATATTAAGGAAACAGCGAATTAACACAAGGCAAAAACATGAGTGTAACTTTTCCTATTCAAGCGATTAAACTCACTCCGGGCAGCCAGATTACTATTTCTAACCTGTCTTGGCAAGATTTCGAGGAGATTTTGATTGACTTAGGAGAAAAACGCAACAGTCGCGTTACCTACGACCGAGGAACCCTAGAAATTATGTCCCCTTTGGCACTGCATGAACGTCCCCATCGGATTATCGCCGATATCCTTAAAACGATTTTAGATATTCAAGGGCGCGACTGGGAGGATTTTGGTTCAACGACCCTCAAACGTCCACCGATTGGCGGAATAGAACCCGATACTTGCTTTTATATCGAAAATGCCCAACGGGTGCAAGGTTGTACCAACTTAGATTTAAAACAGTATCCACCCCCAGACTTAGCAATAGAAGCGGATGTTACCTCTAAAACGACTTTAGATGTCTACGAAGCCATCGGAGTTCCTGAAGTTTGGATTTATCGAAATCAACAGTTAAAAATTTACTTACTTTCTGATCAAGGTTACACTGAAACTTTTGATAGTCCTACCTTTCCTGAGTTATCCCTAACGGAACTTATTCCACAATTGGTGCAAAAAGCGATTGATGCTGGAACTAGCAAAATGTTACGAGAATTAAGAACCGAAACAGTCATCAGTCATCATGTATAATGTTCAGATAACTCGGAATTGATTTTATATTGATTTATTAATTAATCTTTCGATATCGCATTCCCGGTAATTGTTCCACTAATTCTAATAATTCTAATTGTAATAATGCTGCTGATACGTTGCCAGCGTCTAAATTTAGATGAACAATAATTTGATCAAAAGCCATAGGTTCCGATGAAAGTGCTTGTAATACTTTAGATAATTCTGGGTCTAAATCAGGTATAAATTTTGGGGGTTGAACCGGAATTTCAAATAAAGATAATTGTTGAGGTTCATCTAAAGGTGGCATTGCCCCTAATTGTTCGAGTAATTCGTCTAAATTAACCGGAATTAGACTCGCCCCACCATTAATTAATTTCAAACACCCCTGAGAATTTTGATCATCCAAACGACCGGGTAAAACATAAACATCTCGACAAAATTCATTGGCAACATGAGCCGTAATTAATGCCCCGGATTTTTGGGGAGCTTCCATCACAAAAACTGCCCGACTTAACCCGGCAATAATCCGATTTCGTTGGGGAAAATGACGGGGATTGGGTTTAGTTCCCGATGGATATTCACTAACTAATAATCCTTGATTAATCACCGCTTCACAAAGTTGACGATTTTCTTTAGGATAGGCAATATCTACCCCAGTTCCTAACGCTGCAATAGTTCGTCCTCCGACCTCCAAACAACTGCGGTGAGCTTGGGTATCAATTCCCGCCGCCATCCCCGAAACAATCGTAAATCCTCGACGGGTTAAGGTCATACTAATTTGACGAGTCCAGCGACAACCGTATTCCGTGGGAGTGCGGGTTCCAACAATAGCAAGCGTAGGAGTAATCCCCTGATTTTCATTGGTTTCAACCTTTCCCCGATAATATAAAACCGGAGGAAAGGTGGGAATTTCTAATAATAATCGGGGATATTCAGCATCAGCAGGAGTCCAAAAATAGGGGTTTTTAGCAGTATGTTGTTCTAAGAATTCTTGGGGGTTAATTTGCGATCGCTGTTGGACAATTTTCTCAGCCGTTTGCTGGCCAAAACCTTCAACTGACCTTAACTCATTTGTCGTTGCTTGCCAAGCAATTTCTAATCGTTGAAAATGCTGTTTTAGACGCTGAATTGAGATGGAACCTACCCCATTAATTTGTGACCATGCTAACCAGTATGTTCGTTCTTCCACAAAAAATAGACTCCTATATTCTTGAACATTAGCTATAATCTGTATAACTTGAAAATTTATCTTGAATAAAACTTTATAAATTATATTTTAAAACACCCTATCCTCGATTAATAGATTGATTCCCTTACCTAATAATGTTACAAGATATTTAGCCCGATACAGAAGCAATGATATTTCTGAAAACTCTTCTGTTATAACATAAGTCTGGGAGCTTGAAAACGAGCGTGTCTTCAGACCACCAGATGAAAAGCGCGGGCCCATGGGAATAAATTCCCCGTGAATATTTTCCATAATCTATGTTAACATAAGGTAGGTCGAAAAAAGGGGATTTCTATGATAGTTATGGAATACAAAGTTAAAGGCAAACCCAATCAATATAAAGCGATTGATGAAGCAATTCGCACCACCCAACTCATTCGCAATAAAGCAATTAGATATTGGATGGATAATTCAAGATAATTACAGATTGATAGATTTGCCTTAAATAAATATTCTACAACTCTCAGAAATCAATTCCCCTCAAAGTGTTGTAACGTTTAACAATCTACCCATGAAAGTTGCTGTTTTTAGTACCAAGTCCTACGATCGCAGATTTCTTGAGCTAGAGAATACCATCTCTAAAGCGAATCATGAGTTAGTTTTCTTTGATGCTCGTTTGCAACCCCAAACCGCATCACTAGCGGCTGGATTTCCTGCGGTCTGTGTTTTTGTGAATGATGATTTAGGAACAGAAACCCTGGAAACTTTAGCATCTCAAGGGACAAAGTTAATTGCCCTTCGTTGTACAGGATTTAATAATGTTAATCTCAAAACTGCGGCTGAGTTAGGGATTAAAGTGGTACGAGTCACGGAGTATTCCCCCTATGCTGTTGCTGAACACGCCGTGGGATTAATTCTGATGCTCAATCGCAAATTATATCGGGCCTATAATCGGGTTCGGGATGATAATTTTGCATTAGATGGATTGTTAGGGTTTGACCTCCATAATCGCACCGTCGGGGTGGTGGGTACGGGAAAAATTGGGCAGATTTTTGCCCAAATCATGGCGGGATTTGGCTGTCATCTTTTGGGATATGATGTTTATCCTAATCCCAATTTTGAGAAACTAGAAAATGCTGAATATGTTTCTTTAGAAGAACTCTGGAAACGTTCAGATGTTATTTCTCTCCACTGTCCTTTGTTTCCTGAAACTCACCATCTGATTAATCAGGAAACTATTGCCAAAATGAAATCAGGGGTGATGTTAATTAATACCAGTCGGGGAAAATTGGTGGATACAAAAGCAGTGATTGAAGGGATTAAATCAGAGAAAATTGGTTATATTGGGATTGATGTTTATGAAGAAGAAGACAAACTTTTCTTTGAGGATCTTTCCACTACGATTATTCAAGATGATACTTTTCAATTACTGCAATCTTTTCCTAACGTTGTGATTACTGCCCATCAAGGCTTTTTCACGGAAAATGCTTTAGATGATATTGCCCGGACAACGATTGCTAATTTTTCTGATTTTGAGCAGGGAAATCCTTTGACGAATCAAGTCACTGCGTCTTAAAGTTCTGTTGATCTATAGGGTGATAGAAAGTAAGGGTAATTCATGAATTGCCCTTATAAAAATAACTCCTAATTTACTATCGAATATCCCGCCGGACAATTGATCGCTTGAGTGCTGAATAATACGGGTTGAGGAGAAACTTTTTGGGTCGGTTGATCACTCTCACAAATAATTGATTTCGTGTTGATACTATTAATAGGTGAAGGTTCAAGATAAACCATTCCAATATAACTTTTTAATCCGTCTCGTTTCGCCACCGCGACAGATTGAACCATATTTTTTTCATCAATAACTCTAATATTATAGCGATAATTTCGAGTTTCTTCGGGAAGACCTTTAATAAATTCCTCTAAATTATTCCCAAAAACATTATACTTAGTATAACTGGCTTGATTACCTCGATTCATAATGTCAATATATTGTTGTGCTTCTAATTGGGTATCTCGATCAGCTTGTTCTTTTAATTCCGATGCTGTTGGCATTTTAATAGTAACTGAAGTGCCAATTCTAGGGTCTTCAGATATTTTTTTAAACAGCAAAGGTTGAGATTTAAACGTTGTAATCGCAGGTTGTTCATCCCCACTAATATTTAAGTCTAACTGAAGTTGTCCATCTTCTTGTAATTCAAAAATTGCAGTTCCAACAATTTTTCCTTGAGGATCACGAAACAGCATAAATCCGGGTTTAAAAGTCGGATCAATCGTGTATTGTAATTGTATGGCTTCTATGGGTGTTACAAATATATAAATCTTGCCATCCTCAGTAAAAATAATACCGGAGTAAAGATTTGTGGGAACTTGCCATTTTCCTACTAATTGTTTAGCCACCGGATTTTCAGGTTGAGCCGATAAGATGACAGGAGTAATGGCAGAATTTATCACTAAATTTGCTACACTAAAACCGACTAAATTTAAGACTACCGACAAAAAAATTAAACCTTTTTTTTGATCTAAAATCATTAGCTTTTATCCTTATTTTAAGACAATAAATATTGGAATTTACATAAAATATCGAGTTCCTTATCCACTGAAACGCTCATTTAATTCCCCTAAAATCAGTGAAGCATTGGTCATAATGTATTAATTTTTAGAGAAAATAATTAATGGAAAAGCCGTTAAATTGTCGATTCCATTTTAAATGATAATAAAAGGTTATATTCCCTATTCCCTTCTCTCTAATATAATTCTAGCATTAATTTTTTCCGATATTCCTGGGTTAAAAGATGTTCGTCTCCGAGTAAATTGAAAATAGTTAACATCGCTTTTTTTGCGGCATCTTCTTTAAATTTACGATGGGTTGCCACAATCTCTAAAAACAAAGATAAAGCCTCGGAATATACCTGATCTAAAGTCAATTGACAGGCCTTAGCATAATTCTGTTCTAATTCGCTATCTCCAGAGGCGGTAGCATCTTTTTTAAATTGAATTAATTGTTTCAACGCCTGAGCTTTCAGAAAAAATTCTCGCTGATCTTCTGGAATTGTATTTAACAGTTTTTCAGCATTTTCAAATTGGTTTAACACAATTAAAAAATTACCCGCTTCTAACACCACCTCCGGTCGATCTGGATAGGCAGAAAATAGCTGATCAAGTAATTGTTTAGCTTGGGGAAATTTTCGATCAGTAATTGCATTTTTTAACGCTTCTAAACTCCGTTCAAAATCAGATTTTAAATTCATTTGACTCAGGGTTTGCCGAATTTTGATTTCCGTTAAAGCACCAACAAAACCTGGACGCACTTCTCCTTGATCAACAATTCTGACATCGGGTACACCTTCGACTTGATATTCACTTGCTAATTCAGGATTTTGATCAATATCAATTTTTGCTAAAATAAAATCGTATTCTTTCACCAACTTTTCTAAGATTGGTTTTAAAATTTGGCAAGGGCCACACCAAGTGGCATAAAAGTCTATCAATACAGGTTTTTCATAGGAAACCTTGATGATCTCTTGCTCAAAGTTAGATTGATTAACATCGATCGCATATCCCATCTGACAAATCCTCCGATTGACTGCGTTTCCTATTCTATCCTAAATGTTCCGAGTTATGACTTATAATTTATGAAAAAATTGATTCCCACTCTCAACGGTTGAAACTATTATGAACAGATTATTTTATGGTTGAAAATGGCATTATATCAAACGGAAATTGTCAATCAAGATTGTAAAAATTAAGGAAAATATAAGTTATAAAAGTTTAGCAGGCGATCGCCTTACCCTCACCTATCAGAAAAATGGGGCGATTTAGGAAACGATAATTAATCGAGAAAAACGAGTTTGAGAAAATTGGGCAGTTTTAGATAGTCCTGATCTCCAAGAAAGGCTCTATAGTGGCCAACTGGAGATTAAAGTTCCTCAACAACTCCCTGGGGACTGCGAGGCACCCTGATGGGGCTAACTTGGGAGTTTAGAAAATAATTTAATTTGAAATGTATTGAAATTCACCCAAGATTCATATACAATTTATGCAGAAATGAATTTTATCCCCAGGCAACGGCCAGAATCCTAATTTTTGGGCTGTTTCAGATTACTTTTGATCAAAATTGAGATCAACTGAGTTAAACCTATAAACAATAGAGGTGTTTATGTCTAAAAAAATGATTGGCGGAATCTTAGTTTTTCTAGGTTTTATGATGTCTCCGTTGTGCTGGTGGAATGATTTAATTTTTAACTTACCTATTGCTTATGGGTTTGGATATATTTTTAGTAAATTGTCTCAAGACTTATTTTTTCCTAGTTTTATTTTAGGATATTGGCTCTCTAATTTAGTGGGAATTTTACTCATGCAATATGGAGCCATGAATGTCGTTGAATCTTCGACTCCTGAACGAAATATCAAGAAAGATTTAGCAATAGGTGTATTTTCATCAACTGCTTTTACTCTGATTATGGTAGCATTATTTCAGTCTAATATAATTGACCTTTCGCTGTTGCCTCATTAAACTATAAATCTGTGAATTTTAAGGAAATATCATGTCTGATTTAAGTCCAAATAAACCGTCATTTTGGGACTGTAATTCTGTGCAAAAGTGGTTTATAAGGCATTGGCTGTTTCTAATATTAGGCATTTATTTACCCTTACTCCTGTTTGCTATTCTAGCTTTAAAAGTGTGGGAAAGTCCCAGTGGTTTACCTTGGGATCTGTCGATTTTATTTGCCATTCATTCCACCCGGCACTCCCAACTTGAACCCCTAGCTATCATTTTAACTTCTATTGGTATATTCCCTAGAATTGCCTTATCAGTTTGATATCCTAGTGATCGATCTGATCAGATGCCTAACCACTAAATTGTGATCCGATAATGCCCAGATATTCAGAATTGTTAAAACCCCTTAATCTATTTTTTTTGTTATTATTACTCCTGATATTTTTAAATCCCCTGGTAATTATTAATGCTGGAGAAAGGGGAATTTTTATGGTTTTCGGTAAAGTTCAGACTGAAATTTTGGGTGAAGGATTGCATTTTATTATTCCTGTGGCGGAAACCGTACAAAAGATGACTGTCCGCATTCAAAAACAGGAAATATCCGCAGAGGCGTCATCAAAAGATTTACAAGAGGTGTTTACCGATGTAGCATTGAATTGGCATATTATTCCAGAAAAAGCCAATTTAGCATTTCAACAAATTGGGGATGAAAATGCTATTATAGAAGCGATTATTAATCCGGTTATTGAAGAAATTCTCAAAGCAGTAATGGCAAAATATACCGCCGAAGAAATTATTACTCGCCGAGAAAATGTTAAATCAGAAGTTGATAATTTATTAACGGGTCAATTAATTAATTATCATATTCAAGTGGATAATATTTCTCTGGTTCATGTTCATTTTTCCCAACGGTTTATGGATGCTGTGGAAGCCAAACAAATTGCTGAACAGGATGCTAAAAAAGCTGGTTTTTTAGTTTTAAAAGCCATTAAGGAAGCTGAAGCTAAAGTTAATTTATCTAAAGGAGAAGCGGAAGCTAATGCTTTGTTGCAAAAAACATTAACTCCACAAATATTGCAAAGGCAAGTTGTTGCTCAATGGAATGGAAAACTACCCTTAGTTCTGGATGATAAGTCAATTCATAGATTCAATCTGGACACCTTACTTAATCGTTGATTGATCTATTATATATTTATGTCATTTAATAATAACATTTTTTCAAAGGTTTGAGAAATTTGGGTTTGAAACCGTTGGTAATGTTTAATTTTTAAAAAAGGTCGAATTAATTCTAATTCTTGACCAGAATTTTGACGATCATCAATAATCCTAATTGCTTTTAACAATCCTAATTTTAATTCTTTTTTAACCATCAGTTCAGAAATTCCCGCCGCCACATGAGCTTCTTCGACAATAGCTTTCACCATTTCTCCGGTATTTAAAACTAAAATAACCTTTAATTCATTCAGGTTAATTCCCCAATTTTGCAATGCTTCTTCCAAACGTTGTTGAGTCCCAGAACCCGGTTCTCGCATTACCCAATCCGTATTTTTGAGTTCGGCTAAATCAACCTGTTCTCGCGCAAACCAAGGATGGGATTGTCCGACAACAATTAATAAGCGATCGCTACCAATTTCCTCTTGATTTAACAATTTTTGCAGGGAAGGTTTTACTTCTCCTTCAATTAAGCCTAAATCAAACTGTCCGTTGGCTGTCCCTAAACAAATTTCTTCCGTATTTGCTAAGGTGCAATTGACCATAATTCCTGAATATTGCCGTTGAAATTGACTAATTTTTTCCGGTAGCCAATAGTTACCAATGGTTAAACTAGAACCTAATTTTAGCTCCCCCCGTTGGAGATTATTTAACTCTCTTAATCCCCGTTCAGTTAAAGCCACTTGTTCCAATATTTTTTGGGCTTCAAGTTGTAGTAATTCTCCCGCTTCTGTAATTTCAACATGGCGACCAATCCGATGAAATAACTTAACTCGATATTCCGTTTCCAAACTATGAATCGCAGCACTCACCGCAGGTTGGGTAATATAAAGGCCTTCAGCCGCCCGGGTAAAATGTAGATGTTCCGCCACAGCCAAAAAAATTCGCAGTTGCTCTAGGGTCATTCCAGCCATTATAAAGTCACTTACCTCGCGCATAATCAGGGGATTGGGATTAGTCTGAATGGGGAATAAACAGAATTTAATACAATCATAATTGTATTCTAATGCAAATTGAGGTAATATGCTTTACAATTCTAGTTGAATTTCACTTAGTCTGTATCTTACATGACTTTAGCTCAAAGGATTGCCCCTGAATTTAGTCAGCAACAGCGTTACTTCCAGCGTCGTGACCAACTTCCGGCAAGACGGGATCACCTGTGGAGAATTGAGTCGGGTGTTGTGCGTACCTTCACCTACCTGGAAAATGGAACCGTTGTTACCCTGGGTTTATGGGGGGTAGGGGATGTGGTATCCCGGGTTTTATCGAAATCTGACCCCTACTATATGGAATGTGTCACCCCCGTTCAGGCAACCTCCGTTCCCATCTCTGAATTTGATGACTTACATCCCCTATTAATTGAACATATTCATCAACTGCAAACCTTTTTAGAAATTGTCCATTCTCGTCCCGTTGATGCAGCTTTACATAAACTATTCATCTTATTAGCCAACAAATTTGGTAGTGATGTTCCCCATGGACAACTGATTGAGTTTCATTTAACCCATCAGGAAATTGCTGAAAGTATCGGGACAACACGAGTCACTGTCACCCGACTTTTGAAAGAATTTGAACAGCAAGGTATCATTGAACGGTTGAATCGGCAATTTATTATTCTCCCTGGACATCAACCTTTTTGGCATTATGAAATTTAATTAGTTAGTTTTTTTGATAACTAACTTGATAAACTTGATGATCAGGTTATCGAGAATAATTAGAATCTTTCCTTGGAGTTTATATTATCAATGGCTGTCAATTCTAACCCAATGTTTTTTCTGTCCGATGACTGGTTAACCATTATTTTCCGCTTAGGAATAGCTTTGTTAATTGGAGGTGTGATTGGATTAGATCGTGAGCAACCAAGTAGACCAGCCGGACTGAGAACCTATATGGTTGTTAGCTTAGGGGCTGCAATTTTTGTGATGATTACCCTACAAGCCGGGTTTGATCTTAACTCAACTAATGCTTTGAGTCGTAGTATTCAAGGCATTGCAACGGGAGTGGGATTTATTGGGGCAGGAATTATTTTGCAGCAGTCAAGACCCAATCTTAAACCCAAAGTTAAAGGACTAACTTCGGCAGCAGCTTTATGGTTAACCGCAGGTTTAGGAACTGCCGCTGGATGTGGATTATGGCGGATGAGTTTAATTGGAACCTTAATGACCTTACTCATTTTAAGAGGGTTCAAAAAAGTCAAACTGACTTCAATTTATCGGCTACGAGTTTATAAACCCTTTTATAAACGGCAACGAATTCCTCGTCCTAAAACTCCAACACATACTGAGGGAACGAATTCAGAAGACTAAGAACACAAAAAACCCTAAAAAATGAACCCATTAATTGCTGATATTTTCACTGGAATTGCCACCTTTACCGCCACAAATGTTGATGATCTTCTCATCCTCACCCTATTTTTTTCCAAAGTCAATGATCAGTTCCGCCCTCGCCAAATTATCATCGGTCAATATTTAGGATTTGTTCTGCTCTTACTTGCCAGTTTGCCCGGTTTTTTTGGCAGTTTATTTATTCCTTATGATTGGATTCGCTGGTTAGGTGTAGTTCCGGTGATTTTTGGGATTTCTTATCTATTAAAATCCAAAACAGACAAGGAGGAAGATTTAAAAGATGTAGAAACTCTAAAAATATCAAATAACCCTTCTTTCTGGCAAAATTGGTTATCTCCTCAAATCTATGGAGTTGCAGCGATAACGGTTGCCAATGGTAGTGATAATATTGCGATTTATTTTACCCTATTTGCCAGTAGTAGTTGGGAAAGTCTATTAACCATAATATGTACATTTTTATTCCTGGTAGGGGTTTGGTGTTATCTTGCCTATCGGTTAACCCGTTTTCCCGCTATTTCCAGAATTTTAACCGGGTATGGTCATACCTTTGTTCCCTGTGTGTTAATTGGTTTAGGAGTTTTGATCGTCAAAGAGAACCTTTTATTAGCACTTCTAGCCCTGTTCATTAGTTATGCTTGGGTCTTATTTTCTAGTCCCGATAAAATAACCTGAGTTGAATTTTAGAATTAAGGGGCTATTTCTGAAACCCTTCAATCATAAATTGACTACTGGCAATTTCCACAATCTAGGTTAAGACAGTTCTCTCTATTTTTTTTAATTCTAAACAATGAAAACTGAAGATTATACCGAAACTAACTCCTCTAAATCGATGGACTTACCAGACTCTAAACCTGAAACTAATCAAAAGCGAAAAAAACTCAATCCCTCCCGGGTTCGAGATCATTTAGCCAATGAACGTACCTATCTAGCTTGGATGCGAACTGCGGTTGGTTTAATGGGATTTGGGGTGGTGATTTTACGTCTGCGCGCTTTTCAACCCATTGCTGTCCCTGGCCCCGGTTATGGCTGGAAATTAGGATTATTATTTTCCGGGGTAGGTTTATTAACCGTATTATTATCGACGTTTCAATATTTTGTTGTCCGTCGAGATATTGAAGAAGATAGTTATGAACCCCCTGACCGTTGGGTGATTTTATTTAGTTTAGCAATTACATTATTAGGGTCAGGAATTATTTATTTTGTTTTCACCAGTCCTGTATCCAGTCCCCTTGATTTTGGTGGTTTTTAATAACAGGTGATAATAGGGTGCAAAGGAGTAAGAATTAAGGGTTAATATCTATTCCTTTTCCGCCTCTACTCGTTCAATGTCTTCCACTAAAAAAACTAATGTAAAATTCTGCCTCATTTTTTGATTAATAAAATCTTGAACTAAACCGACTTGTCTTGGAGTAACAGGTTCGGTAGCTCGAACTTTTAAATAAGCAATAGGAGGATCTTGTTTCCAATCAATATAAGTTTCCTGTAAATCTACCCGTTGTCCCGTTAAGGTTTGCTGTTCAAAAATATTTCTTAAATCAGTTTGTAGTTGCAGTTGAGTTACGAACTGTAAAAAACTAATTCCTAAAGGAATAGCTAAAGCAGCAGCAATAAATAAAGTTAAAGCAAATTGTTTTCGCAGTCGGGAATAACCGGCTAAAATAAAAACGATCATACAAGCTAGGGCGATCCCAATTAAATTAGTTAAATAAAGTAAGGTTGCGCCATAACTTAAATCATAAAAACCTTGGGATAAAGTTAAACCAACCACGCATAAGGGAGGCATTAAAGCCACGGCAATTGCGGTTCCGGCTACTGCATCACTAATTCCCTTTTCTACCTTGGTAAAACCGCTTAATCCCCCCGCTACAACGGCAATTCCCAAGTCAATTAATGTCGGTTCAGTTCGGGCTAAAACTTCCGAACCAAAATCTTGAATCCCGGTTACTTTTCCTAAGATCATTGATAATATTAGTGCCACCACCGTTCCCACAATAATCGAGATAATACCACGGCGAGATAATTCTTGATCACTTTTTAAAAGACCAAAGGCTAATCCCCGCAAGGGTAACATAATCGGAGCCACTAACATCGCCCCAATAATCACGGCGGTACTATTACTTAATAATCCAAAGGTAGCAATTAAACAAGCTGTAATCACCAGGACGATATAGTTAAAGCACAGAGTAGATTCAGCTATTAAATCCTGGCGCATTTGGATGACGGCATCATCGGATACTTTTTTGAGTTTGAGTTTACTTTTCATAATAAATATTAAGATTTATCAAGGTTGAAAAATCAGCGATTACTGATCGCTATAGATTAATAGATGTAGGGAATATTATCATAAAAATGTTATAATAATATAACTTTTAAATTTAAAGTTTTATGAAAATAACAGATTTAAACCAAATTCCAGAACAAGAAGTTTCTCACAACCCAGCAATCAAAAAAAAGGTGATGTTGAGTTTAGGAGATTTACCCAACTTAACTAACTTTTCTCAGGCGTGTTTTGCCCCCGGACAAGTTGCTGGCGGTCATTCCCATGCTGATATGTCCGAGGTATTTTTTGTGGAATCTGGTTTAGGAAATATCCGTATTAATGGTATAGATTATCAATTAAAACCTGGGGTTTGTATTG
>Ga0082207_1000035_pt1 | contig 91371 bp, 51 predicted proteins | sample LakMenEpi10Aug09_FD_71540 | JGI IMG/M metagenome (GOLD analysis project Ga0082207, IMG submission 71540) | reverse complement strand
CGGGACCGGAACATGCATTGTGCAGAAACAGGGGGGGGAGGTGGTGGATTTGGCACAAAAAACATTTTGTGAATTCACGATCGCCGACCATGAATCTCACTTTCAAGGCAGTCGAGCGAGCCTCGCTTGCGACTTGCTGTCCGCAGCATTCAGCAGCTAAATCCCTCACAAACACGCGTACATACTCAGGGACTGTCCCCGAGTTTATGGCTACTTGCGAATCAGAATATCGCGCACTTCCATCGCTCAAAAACGTCACGACTTCGGTGCATCACGATGTTCAAAGCGGTCTTCCGAATCGTGCGCAGAGCAAAATCATCTAAGGGAAGGCATTCCGCCCGAAGGTAAAGTATCTGAGGAGGGGATGATTTCTTTCGGGCGGTTTGAAGAAGCAAAAAAACAATGAATTCATTGCTCATTCAACGAAAGTGGTGGCTGGATCTCTTTTCTCTTTCGCTTTGACTATATGAAACCTCCACCCATTAGGATCACTGCCAGGATCACCGCTACAATGACGCCTAGCAAATACGACGCGAACAATCGCGTTGGCATACTTGCACGAAAGCAGTGAAAAAACGGAATGCCAATGAGTGAGCCAAAACCGAGAATCGCCAAATTGACATTGGGAAAAGAACCCCGTGCGATTCTTTCATCAATTGATAATCGAATTAGTCCAACACCGATCGCAACGAACACGAAATCCATCATCAACTCGCGAATCGGAAACGTCCACCTTCTATCTTTCTCTGGCATTTTGATTACTGCCGCATACGTCCGAGTCGATCGGTTCCCATTCGTCACATGATCGCCGAGGAACTGAGCACAGAAGCAGAGGCATCCAATTTCGTCGGTTGGCCGTAGGCGGTGTAGTCTGCGATCATCTGCTGGTCCATCTGCACATAGACCCCCGAGCCTCTGGTCCCGGTTCTCGCGACGGAGCCTCCAAAGGCAATCCCGTACCCCGGCGTGAGCCTCGGCATGGGATTGCAAGAAAACCGACGACGTTACGCTGCGACGATATCTCGCATTTTTGGTTCGAGGTAGGTCACTGTCAAATGCATGCTAGCGAGGTTCCCATAGTCTTCTTCGGGAATTTGGACGCGGTGGCGTTTTCTTAGCTCCATAACGATGTCCAAAAAGTCCATGCTATCGAGCTCCATCTGTTCGCGAAACGACTTGCTGTCATCCAAACCGGAGAGATCCTCGTCCGGAGCTATGTCGCTCAAAATATCTAGAATCTCGTTCCGGATTTCTGCGGCTGTCATGGATCAGGTCACTCCCAAGAAAAATCGATACTGTGTGCGTTATGGATGGAAACTCGAAGATGCGCGGGGGACCTTAGAGGGCTCACGCCCTCTAGGTTTGGATCAAAACCGTCTGACGACCACGACGGAGTTGATTCCGAGCATCCCGAAGGAATTGTTGAGGATATAGTCGATACGACCTAGCTCTTGGGGTTGGTTGATGACCAAGCCGTCAAGGGCACAGGTTGGGTCCAAATTGTCCACATTTATCGTAGCATGGCAAACCCCGTCCTGAAAACTGGGTAAATTCCCTGCCAATTCCAAAGCTCCAGCGGCACCCATCGTGTGCCCGATGAAGCTTTTGGTGTTGTTGAACCGAACCCCGGGAACGCCGGAAAAGACTTGACGCAAGGCTTCGCATTCCTGGTTGTCCCCGCTGGTCGTCCCGGTCGCATGGGTGCTGACGATCTGGATTTGTTCGGGGCTCAAGCCACCGCGGGCAAGGGCCAGGCGAACGCACTGGGCTTGGCGTTCGGGGTTTGGGAGCACAAAGTCTGTCGCATCGGTGTTGATCGCGTAGGACACGATCTCGGCGATGATGTTGGCCGAGCGTTTTTTGGCATCGGAAAGACGCTCCAAAATGTACAGACAGCCACCTTCGGCTACGACGATCCCACTGCGGTCCTTGTCGAACGGCCGGGAAGCTTTCGTCGGGTCGCCGTGGCTTGCTAAGGCTCCTTGGGACTTGAAGGATGCGAAGATTCCGAAGGTGTGAATGCTCTCGGATACTCCACCTGCGATCGCCAGGTCGCATTCCCCGAGCCGAAGCATCTGGACCCCTTGGATGATCCCGGCATTGCCTGCGGCGCAGGCCGCTCCGATGGTGTAGTGCGGTCCGGTAATCCCAAGATTCAGTGCGATTTCCCCTGCTGGGTTGTTCGCCACCGTTCTGGGGTTGTGGTGGTGGGACCAAACCGTCGTATCGTAATTGAACTGGGAGATCGAGTAGATTTCATTTTCCGTCTCGACATTTCCGTGTTCGGTAATACCGATGTAAATCCCCACACGCGATTTGTCGACGTTCGCCCAATCCAGACCGCTCCGTGCGATCGCTTCGCTGGCCGACCATATTCCAACGGTACCGGCTCGCGTCCCTCGCCGCGCATCGCGACGGTTTTGATACTTGGTCCCCTCGAACTCGCAAACTCCCGCATGCGTGTCGCCGACGTACCGAATGTTGTAGTTCCGCACCCCGCTGCGTCCGGCCAAGAGCGCCTCGCGGTAACTCTCGAGATTTGGGCCGTTGGGGCTCGCAAGCCCCACGGCGGTCATGACAATCCTTTGATCGTCCGGGAGTGTCGAGGTGCGATCTGGGTAAATCGACATAAGGGTCCTTCGAGGAGAGTTCGATCCAGTTATTACTGTCCCGGAATTTTACGGAAAAACTATCCTAAAAAATCGCGTGTTGTAGGAAATACACCGCAATTCCGGCGAAATAGCCCGCCAATGCTAGCGGCGCGATTTTTCGGAAATACCAGAAGAAATCGATCTTCTCGAGCCCCATGGCCGCAACCCCTGCGGCCGAACCGATGATCAGGCAACTGCCTCCGGTCCCACCGCAGTAGGCCAGCAGCATCCAAAAAGGATCGTTCAGCGGATTGGTTGACGAATACATCTCGATGCCGGCTGCGACCAACGGCACATTGTCGACGACCGCCGAAACCAATCCGATGATCACCGCGATAAGCGACTGGTTCTTCAAGGTCGCTTGGAGGTACTCAGCAAGCTGGTTCAGAACGTTCATCGAGCCCAAGGCTCCGACGGCCAAGAGTATCCCCAAGAAGAACAGGACGCTCGACATGTCGATCCGACGCAGCGCCGAGAGGACCCCGGTGCTGCTCTTGGTCTTCTCGTCCATCGTGTGCGAGACGAGTTCCGATGCGAGCCAAAGCAACCCGAGACTGAGCATCATCCCCATAAACGGGGGCAAATGGGTGTAGGTTTTGAAGATCGGTACTGAGAGCAGGCCGGCTACCCCCAAACACAAAAACAGTGCCTTGTGCCAAGTCTCAATCGACTTTTCCTCACGATCCGCTTCGGTCTCTTTGGGGGGCTCAAGCTCCCCTTTGAGCCGCGTCGACAAGATCCCCAAGGGCACGAGCAAACAAGCCATACTCGGCAGGAACAATTCACGCATCACCTCCCACTCGCTAATCTTATGCTTCATCCAGATCATCGTCGTCGTGACGTCACCGATGACCGTCCAAGCCCCTCCGGCATTGGCTGCGACAACAACGATGCCGACATATAAAAGCCGCAATTCCCGATCCGCGACAAGCTTGCGCAATACCGAGATCATCACGATGGTGGTCGTCAAGTTATCCAAGACCGCCGACAGAAAGAACGTGCCTATTCCGATGATCCACAGCAGTGACACCTTGCTCTTGGACCGTACATAGCGCGTGATGAGCGAAAAGCCTTCGTGCGCATCGACCAGCTCGACGATCGTCATGGCTCCGATAAGGAAAAACAAGATCCCTGCGGTCTCGGAAAAAAGATGGCTAAGCTGACCGTCGACGAGGAAGTGAAGTTTCGGATCCAGCCCACCCTCGGCCTCTGCCCCCCCGTGCTTTGCATGCCACTCTTCGAAGGCTTTGGTCGGCACCAACGTCGCGTAATAGATCGCATAGAGCGTCCAACACAGAACTCCTGTCAGAATCGCTGAGGCTGCTTTGTTGACATGGATCTTGTGCTCCAGAGCGATGGCCAAATACCCCAGCACGAACAAAAGAATGATGACAGTTAGCATTGAGTAAAGGCTTTGAGAAAAGACGAATGGCTAGACCGAAGTTGCGGCCCGGGGAGCCGAAATGATACACCAAAAACGGGATAGGTCGACTAAACAATCTGGTCGCGGTTCTCCTTGCGGACGATCTGCACCGAGTCGTACCAACCGAGCAGGCAGACCTCCGGAATGTCGGCCCAATGGCTATTGGGTTCCCAGAGCGACTGGCCACAGTCTGGACAGCAGGGGGTACCCTCGACCTTGCCCCGCAGGAACTTCTGCTTGAGCGTCGGGTCGGTCCAGACCGTTTCGCATTCGTCGCATAAAATGCAGCCGATCAGTCGCCCCCGCTGGAGATCATGGCAAACACGAACACGGCAAAGCCCATCCCCACAGACTGGGCATTGCTTGACGTAAATCAGAAAAGGCTTGGCCATATCGATAGATCCCCCCAAGAGATCACTGGATAGGGAATGCGGTGATTAAATTTCGATCGCGGAGGACCAGCCGCAGTTTCTTGAGTTTCGGGTTCTTCTTGCGAGCTCCCTCGGTCCCCCCTAAATACCCGATCGTTTGGTCAAACGGCGCTTCATAGACCGTCATGCCATCTTCAAGCCGGGACTTGGTCCCCTTTGCATGCCCACGGGCTCGTTTGTAAGCGTCATCGATGGCGACCAGAAAGGCCGCCATATCGCCATCGAACACGCCATGACTACCGGGCCGATCGGGCTGGTCTTCCAGATGCCTTGCGATGTGCGAGAGCCGATGTCCCTCCTCGCTCCCGGGTGCGTAGATAAGCCCTGCGGGCGACTCGTAGCGATCTCGTCCCAGAGGCTTGAGTATCCTGTATTTGGAATCGTCCTGTTGCTCCGTTTTGGCCGTTGCCGGTGACGTTGTCGGCTCGGCTGAAGGCTTCGTCGAGGCAGCTTTCGGCTGTGCGGGCTTGGGCTGTGCAGACTTGGCCGATGCGAGCTCGGGCTGTGCAGCTTTGGGCTGTGCAGGCTTGGTCGATGCAGATTTGGGGGATGCGGGCTTAGCGGGTGTTTCGTTGCCGGCCATCGCCGCGATGCTAGGCAAGTTCCAGCCGAACCATGCGTTGAGTTTCGGTTGGAGGAAAAAGTACAGGACCAGCGCCACGAGCATTCCAACGAGCCATTTGGCTGGAATCAGGCGCAGGACATTGGCGATCGCTTGGGGGTCGTTGCTGGTGCGGCGGGCCATCGTCGGTCGGATCGTTGAATTGGGGTTGCGGACCGGAAGCAGGGACGGTGGAATGATAAACCAAGTTGTTGTACTTCGGAATGGAGTTTTTCCAAAGCTTTTAGGAGTGCATTGCCAAGGTGGAGACCGGATCGCTCGAGCCTGTGTTGGCAATCTTGAGGCACCCCGATCGTTTGCGACGGGCTTGGATGGCCCTCGACGGCTCGACGGCTAGGCCTTGGCGGGGGAATTCCTTCGCTCCTCAAATCTCCTACGGCCGCCATCGCGGGCCGGCCCCGCCGAGCACCCATCCGGCAGCGGTCCTGATGGCCTTGCTACCGAGCCCGACGAACCAACATCAAGGCCAATGGACGATCCCTCTGACGCTCAGGCCCGCGACGATGGCTGAGCATGCAGGCCAGGTTTCTTTTCCTGGGGGCCGTTGTCAAGCAGGAGAGTCGCATGAGCAGGCTGCTTGCCGCGAGTACACCGAGGAGCTCGGATGCCCCAACGAACGGATTGAGCTGATCGGTTCGCTCCCTTCGATGTATGTCTATGCCAGCCGCCATCGGGTCGTCCCGCTTTTGGGGCTCGGGGGCGACTTGCCGGTGATGCAACCGAACCCCGACGAGGTATCCGAGGTCCTCTTCTTGCCGCTTGAGCACCTTTTGGGTTTGCGCCCTTTGGTCCGCAAGATCCAGCGAGGGGCGATGCTCATCGAGACACCGGGGTTCTGGCTCGAAGGCCACTGGGTATGGGGGGCAACGGCGATGATGCTTGAGGATTTGAAAATTCGCTTGGTGCGAATCGCTCGCAATTGGGGTGCATTTGAGAGATGATTTCAGTCAAGTCACCTCGTTCGTTGCGATCGTTTGCAAACCACGCCATACAGGTGCGGGAAAAAAAGAGGGTACCGAAGCGATGCCTATCAAGCTTCAGGGGCATCACAACCAAGTGCAATTTCGGAACTTTTGGATCCAAGTCGTGCCTTAGCGCTGGGGCTGGAGCGAGGGTTAGCCAAGCGCATCGAGGAGTAGCTGGCAGTCCTCTTGGGTGTGATCGGAGTTGAGGCTGATGCGAAGCAGGCATCCGTTGGGAGGTACAGTCGGTGGGCGGATGGCGGGAACGAAGATCCCTGCATCGAGGAGTTTTTCAGAGAGACGGAGAGCTTCGTGGGGGTCATGGACGTAGAGGGGAATGATCGGAGTCGTATCGGCGGTGGTACGAAATCCTCGCAGGGTTAGTTCTTTGCGGAGATAGGAGCTCCGTTCGAGCAGTTTGAGTCTTTGTTCGTCCATGTTTTGGATCAGTTGGATCGACTTTGCTGCGGCTCCGAGGATCGCTGGTGGGAGGGCCGTCGAGAAGATCAGGGATCGGGCGCGGTGCAGGAGGGTATCGCACAGCAGATGGGGGCCAGCGACGTAGCCCCCGGTGCATCCGATGGCTTTGCTCAGGGTGCCGGTTTTGATCCAGACAGACCGGTCGGCTCGATGGGCATCGAGCAGCCCTCGGCCACGGTTTCCGAAGACACCCGAGGCGTGGGCTTCGTCGGCGATAGCAAGAGCGTTGAATTCGCGGCAGAGCGACTCGATCTGCGGGATTGGGGCAACATGGCCATCCATGCTAAATAGGGTGTCGGTCAGGATGTAGGCCATACGAAAGCGGCCGCGGAGGTTTGCCAGCAGATCGCCTAGGGAATCGGTATCGCGGTGCGGGAACACCTTGATGGTGGCTTTGGACAGTCGGCAGCCGTCGATCAGGCAGGCGTGGTTTAGGGCGTCGGAGAGGACAAGATCCTCGGGAGAAACCAGCGATTGGAGCGTTCCGAGGTTGGCTGCGTATCCTGACGGAAAAACGACAGCCGATTCGCTTTGGTGCCAATGAGCGATCGATTCGACGAGTTTGGCGTAGGGTTCCGAGGTTCCGAGGATCAGGGGGCTGGCCGTTGCCCCGAGGCTGTCTTGGTCGGCGATTCGGGCGAATTCCTGGCGGACTTGGGGGTTCCAAGCCATGGCCAAGTAATCATTGGAGGCAAAGTGCAGCACGGACCGACCTTGGCGAAGCGTCCGAGTGGGGCTCAAAGGTCGGCAGGGGACGAGGACGCGTCGGAGTCCTTGGTTCTGGCGGTCTTGCAAATCTTCTGAAAGCGAGCTCCAGAGGTCCATCGGGTTGATCATTACTGGTAAACTCTTGGGAAGCGGAATTGATTCACGGTCCTGAAATAGCGATAATAGAACATGTTCAGTGGCTTGGCATGAGGGGCACCGCGAATAGAAACTTATGGAACATCGGGTTCTGATTACTGACGACGACGAAGCATTTCGAATGACGCTCGATGAGATACTCCAGCGTCGCGGCTACAGCACGTGCCAAGCTTGCGATGGGCTCGAGGCGATCGAAGCGATCGAGTGTGGCAATATCCATTTGGTGTTGTTTGATATCCACATGCCGAGGTTAGACGGGCTCGGAGCGCTCGAGAGGGTTCGCAGGGCCTTGCCGAGTCTTCCGTGTATTCTGATGTCGGCCAAGCTTGATGAAGGAATTTTGGCCAGAGCACGTCAGTTGCAGGCACAGGCGGTATTGCCCAAGCCGTTTTCGATTCCCGAGTTGGTACAGACGATCAAGAACGCCTTGCTTCGCTAAGGAAGCCGAGGATTGCGCCAGCGACGAGTCCGCCTAGGTGCGCAAAGTTGGCCATCTGAAGGCCCCCTTCTTTTCCAAAGATATCCCCTGCGAAGCCCATGACCAGGAGGATTCCAACCATGAAGTAGGATTGTCCCGAGAGGCCAAATCCAAGATCCGGTCTCATTCTTGATTTGACGGCGATGTACCCGAAAAGTCCCATGACCACTCCGGAGATACCGACGAAGTTCGGTGAGCCCGAGAGACCTTGGATACCGAGCACATTTTCCCCGAGGAGGCCTTGGGTCAGGTGGGAACCGGCTGCAATCAGGAGCAACAGTACTGCGTATCGACGGATACCGACCAATCGTTCGACGAGTCTGCCCAGAGAGGCCAGAGCCAGCATGTTCATCAGCAGGTGCAGGGGAGATCCGTGGAGAAAGGCGGGGGTGAAGATTCGCCAGAGTTCGCCACGTTGGAGCGATGCGGTCGGGTCGTTGGTTTTTGCAAAGAGGTCCATATCGACGAACTTGAGTTGCTTGACGATCGATAGGCCCAATCGATTCTCATTGGCTGGGGTCGAGAAGGCCGTCAGGAGGCTAAAGACGCAGCAGAGGATCAGGAGCGTGAGAGTCAGGGGTGGGAGTTTCCCGCTGAACATCGAGGGCCGTTGGTTGCCTAGATTTGGGGATTGGATATTGCGTTGACGGAGCTTGGCCTCTTGGCGTTGTTCTCGCAGGATAAGGTTGGCTTGTTTGAGGGCAGCGGCGTATTTTGGGTCTTTCGGATTGGCCAAAAAGGTTTGAAGTTCCTCTTTGGCTTGGGGCAAGCGGTCCTCGTTTTTGATCCAGACTTCCCAAGCATCGGTGGGTTGGGTGTCGGAAATGCCCGGGGGATTTCCCGGGGGAATTTCCGTGAAGCTTTTCGACGAGGGATCGCTGGCCGGTTCGACATGGGTGGAAATACCCACCGTCAGTAGGTAGGCGACAAATGCCTCGGCGTCGGGCTTGCCATCGATCGTGGTGAGACTTCTCATGGAGGAGTGCTTGGGGTTTTGTGTGGGTTCAGGGTTCCTCGAATTTTACTGGATGAAGTCGATTTTCAGTAGTGGCGCGTTGAGCTTAGGATTTGCGGAAAAACTTTCGATTGAGCGGAAACTACCGTCGAAGTCGGCTTGAACACCGAGGATTGTCAAAAATGTCGGAAGAAGATTATTCCAATCGAATTCTTGGATTGCTACACTGGACTTCCGTCCTCCTTCTCTTCTCACCCACCTTGAGTCACCCACCTGCATCATGCGATTGCTGCTTGCCTTCCGCGCGTTTTTCGGAACCTTATTCAATCGTCATGTGGCTCAGAGCGTCCGAGAGGTGCTTAAACTCGAGGCACAAGCCAAGGGAACTTCTTCGGGTCGTTCTGAATCTTCGAGGTCGAGGCACAAGAAATCGACTTTGACGATTCCCGCGACTCCGGGGCTTGGGAAAGGCTATTACAGCAGTAGCCGAGGTGAACTTAGCCAGGACTCAGCGACGAGTTCCGGTCGATCCACTCGTCGCAGCGAGGCGATCACGTTGCTTGCATTGCTTCAACGCCGAGCGGGTCTGGTCGATTTGATTTACGAGGATCTCGAAGGGCTCAGCGACGAGCAAATTGGAGCGATGGCAAGGGGTGTACTGGACCAGTCCCATGAGTGCCTCGAGGAATGCCTGATCGTCTCGACGATCGTCGATGGCCAAGAGGGAGATTCCATCGAGATACCCGATGCGGCATCTCCGAATCGATGGAATATTCTGGGTGATGTATCGAGCGAGCGAGGCAAACTGATGCATCCTGGTTGGATCGCGAGCCAATTGGAGCTACCCCGATGGAAGGGCTCTGAGGAAAACTCGTTGGTGATCTCACCGGTAAAGGTCGACGCAACGGCACCGATCCGATTGAAAGACAGTGCATCCGCAAGTTAACCCCTACCCGACGATCGATTATCGAATCGAAGCCTTCTCGCGGCTTCATTTTGGATTGCTAGAAATCCACCCACAATCTGCTCATTGCTTTGGTGGGATTGGGTTGATGGTGGACAAGCCTTCGGTGCGACTTGGGGTGACTCGGTCCTTCGATCCGATTCACGGTAGCATTCAGGACCCTTGTTCCGGCTGGACTGATGCGCATTGGAAGGAACGATTTTTGCGGGTCTACAGCAGGTGGCAAAGCAGAACGGCACGCGTGTGTCCATCGCCTGTGGAGTTGCAGTTTGCACCTTTGCCTCATGTAGGGTTAGGATCCGGCACTCAGTTTGCTTGCGCGGCGGCCGCATTGCTGAATCGATCGATGGATTCGAATCCGGACAGCGGCCACCTCGATGCATCTTGGTTGATCGATAGCGGCCGCGGATTGCGCTCGCATATCGGCTTGCACGGATTCCTTCATGGCGGACTGATTCTCGATCGGGGCGATTTGCAAGCCGTTCGGGGGACGCAAGCGGATCGGACTGCGGTCTATTCTTTCCCGGGGCAATGGCGGGTGGTTTTGTTGCATGAGGACAATTATCAAGGGGATTTTGGGGAGAGCGAGCAAGCGATTTTCGATCGTTGTTCCGAGCGACCCAATCCCAATCTTCGACGGATGCTTGAGCTTATCGAGGAGCAGATTTTGCCATCGGTAACAAAGATCGATTACCAAGGAGCATGCGAGGGGTTTGGGCGATACGGAGAATTGGCAGGGGAGATTTTTCGCCCAGCGGTAGGGGATGCTTATCGATCCTCTCGAATTCGTTTTTGGGTGGATCGACTCCGGGGGCTTGGTTTTCAGGGAGTAGGTCAATCGAGTTGGGGGCCGGTGGTCTTTGCGATCGCACGCGACGAGCATCAAGCAGATTGGTTGATCAAGGCGATCGGTCGAGACCTACACAGCGGCGGTTGGACGTATGTGGCCCAGGTTGCGGGTCCGGCATCGATGGAGTCTGGTTTGTCACGGATCGGTTGATTGGCGTTCCAATTCCGTTCGCATATCGAATTGGCGAACCTCTTTGCCAAAGAGCGACACGGTAACGACGATGCACAGGGTTGCGATTCCGCCGAGAAAAACGCTTGGAACCAATCCCAACCAGTGGGCTGCCAATCCGCTTTCGAGTTCTCCGAGTTCGTTGGAAGCTCCGATAAAAACGGAGTTGACAGCAGCGATTCGTCCTCGCATCCCGTCAGGCGAGTAGAGCCTGAGAATGGACTTGCGTATCACGACACTGACCCCATCGAGAACACCGCTTAGAAACAGGGCGATGACCGAGAGGATCAAACTGCGAGATAGGGCAAAGACGATCATGCACAAGCCGAAGCCAAAGATGCTCACCAGAAGGATTTTTCCTGCGTGGGCTCGGGGTGGAAATCGGATACAAGCGATCGAGCAGACCAGCGCGCCGAGCATGGGCGAGGCGTTGAGAACCCCCAGCCCGACCGGGCCGGTGTGAAGGATTTGGTCGGCATACATCGGTAGCATTGCGATCGCTCCGCCGAAGAGGACCGCGAAGAGATCCAGGGCCATCGAGTTCCAGAGGATCCGTCGTTTCATCACGAAGCGCCAGCCGGCCGTGATGGCTTGTCCAAAGGGTTCGACCTCTGCGCGAGGGGGCCGGGGTTTCGGCGATATCGATGTCACCATCGCGATCGAGCAACTTGAGAAGACCAAGGCAGCCGCAAAGGGGGCTAGGTTTCCTGCGAATTGGATCAGTCCTCCGGCAAGCAGCGGGGCGAACACGGCGCATGCATGCCAGACGATGGTCGTCCAAGTCGCGGCGCTCAGGGCTGCCGTGCGGGGAACGATCTGCGCTTCGAGGCTAGGCATGGTCGGGTCGGCAAAACCTCGGGCCACACCCAAAAAGAACATGCCAACCATCAGCACTGTGAGTTTGGTCCAGCCTTCGGTGTAGACCGAGCCGACCATCCCAAGAGCGCAGAGCCACTGGAGCATGTATGAGGCTCTCAAGAGGTTTCTCCGATCGAGAAAGTCCGCAAGATGCCCGCCTAGAAGCGCAAGGCTAAGCGCCGGGATGGCTTGCACTAAACCCAGAAGACCCAAGTACAGCGGTTCACTGGGAAAGGACTTGACCAACGCATAAGGAGCCCAGAAGAACAGGATCCGTGTGCAGACCGTTGCGCATCCGTGGGCCCCTAGGAGCCATCGGAACTCGGGGTAATGCGTCGCATGGGTCATCATGGGTTTAGCCAAAAGCTCATCAGGTTGTATACGATCCAAGCTCCCAGGTAGGCCAGTGTCGTCATGTAGACAAAGGAGAAGATTGGCCAGCGCCAGGAATTCGTTTCGCGTCGAATCGTCACGAGGGTCGAAACGCACTGAGCGCACAGGGCGAAGAAAACCATGATAGAGCAGGCTGTCGCCAGCGTGTAGACCGGGCGTCCGTCGGGCCAAGTCGCACTCCGGAGGTTCTCGGCCAGACCCTGGCTCGTTTCGTCCTGCCCGCCACCGAGCGAGTAGATTGTTCCGAGCGTCGCGACGATGACTTCCCGGGCAGGGAAGGAGGCCAAGACAGCGACACCGATCTTGCCGTCCCAGCCCAACGGGCGGACGATCGGTTCGATCCACCGACCTGCCATGCCCAGGTAGCTTTTGGCGATCAGATCGCTCTTGAGTTGATTGATCTCGGAAGACCAAGCTTGGGTTTTGGCTTCGTCGGCATTCGGATCGGCTTGTTCGGCTTCGAGCTTGGCGGTAGTTTGGTCCACCAGGCTATGATCTCCGGGGAAATACGCAGCGGCCCAGACGAGTACCGAGGTCAAGAAGATCAAACTACCAGCCCGAGCGATGAAGGACAGGACCCGTTCCCAGACCCGCATCGCAACGACGCGGAAACTGGGCCATTTGTAACTCGAAAGCTCCATGATGAACGTCGAGGGTTCTCCTGGAAACAAGAAGCGTTTGAGAAGCCAAGCGACCGGGATGGCGACCAGAGCACCGATGCACATCATGGCAAACAACACGGCGCCTTGGACCGAGACCCAGCCGCCCAGGACCGCTTGCTTGGGAACAAAGGCGCTGACCATCAACACATACACAGGCCAGCGGGCCGAGCAACTCATCAATGGGGCGATCAGCATGGTCACCATGCGATCCCTTCGGTTTTCAATGGTGCGCGTTGCCATGATTCCTGGGATCGCGCAAGCAAACGAAGACATCAATGGCAGAAAAGACTTACCGTTCATCCCCAGTGCGGACATGAATTTGTCCATCATGAAGGCAGCCCTGGACATGTATCCGCAGTCCTCGAGCACCGCGATGAAGAAAAACAGGATGGCGATTTGAGGCAAGAAAACCAAAACGGCTCCGACGCCGGCGATGATGCCATCGACCAGCAGACTGCGCAGAGGGCCCGGTGCCATCATCGCTTCGACCCTTTGGCCAACCCACTGGGTCCCAAAGCCGATCCCATCCATGGGCCAGGATGCAAAGGCGGTGATCGACTGGAAGATCAAAAACATCAGGGCGATGAAGAACAGCAAGCCCAGCCACCGATGCGTCAGCCAGCGATCGATCCGATCGCTGGTCGATATGCGTCGCTCGCGAGCTTGGCGCTCGACGACACCGACAACGCGTTGCTTGATCCATCCATAGCGTGCGCGGGTTTCAAAAAGCGGGATCGATACGCCTTGGGTGGCCAAATGCTCCCGGGTCTTGGCGATCCGTTGAGCGACCTCCGAGGATAGCCTCTTGGGAATGACTCGATAGGAGTGGGCCTGGGGATCGTCGATCAGGAGGCGTTCGATCTGAAATCGCTCTAAGGGGCATCCTTGCGATCGGAACCAGGTTCCTAGTTCGTCGACCGACTCGAGGAAGGCGTTTGGAAACGAAGCGGAGGCCAGAGCGCTGCGTTCGAGGACTCCTTGGGGATCGGTGCTGTAGTTTTTCTCCGAACCGGAGGCTTTCTCCAAGATTTCGAGCAATGCCGATCGGACTTCGGCGATTCCGAAGCGTTTCGAGGCGCTCGTGCACACAACGCGAACTCCTAACGACTCGGAGAGTTTTTGAGCGTCGAGCTTCATGCCTTCTTTCTCGAGTCTATCCCACATGTTCAGCGCCACGAGGGTTGGGATCTGCAATTCGAGAACTTGGCTCAGCAGATAGAGATTGCGTTCCAGGTTGGTCGCATCGAGGATGACGATGACTGCATCGGGTTTGTGCACCGAAGGCATTTCGCCACAGAGGACCTCGACCGAGACGGCCTCGTCGGCCGATCGAGCGCTGAGCGAATAGGTGCCTGGCAGGTCGACCAGTTCGATCGATTTGAAGGTCGAGCAGGCCAAGGGCATGCGAGCGGTTTTGTGCTCGACGGTCACCCCCGGGTAGTTTCCGACTCGGGCTTGGCCACCGCAAAGAGCATTAAAAAGGCTACTTTTGCCTGTGTTGGGGTTTCCGATTAGGGCGACGGTCGCGGGGCGATCGGACGAAGCGCGGTTGGCCATACGATCGATCCTCTTCTAGGTCCGTTCGATGCGGACGCGTCGGGCTTCGATTCGTCGGAGGCTCAATCGGTACCCGACGACAGAGAATTCGACGGGATCGCCCATGGGGGCTTGTCCGATCATTTCGACAACTTCGCCGGGTATCAGTCCCATTTCAAGGAGTCTGGCGGCGATCGCGTCGTTTCCTTCGACGTCGAGAATGGTCCCGTGTTGGCCTTCCTGCAAATCATTCAGAGTGATCGAGACCATGGGAGAGGCCTGATGGGATTCGCCTGCCGAGGATCCAGGTTTTGGGAGTTGGCAGGGACCGATTTGAGGCAAGGGGAAGAGGTTTATGGGGTCAGGGGTTGGACAAGGATTTCGGCAGTGGAGCCCAATCGCAGGCACATTTTCTTGCCTTCGATGGCAAGAAGGCAAGTCTCACCGGGGCACAGCATACGGATTTTGCAACCGCAGCGGATGCCGAGTTCTTCGAGGCGGTGGAGGTTTTTTGCTTCCCCGCACAGGTCGACGACCACCCCTTCGGTTTCCGGTGCAAGGAATTCGACGGGAACGGCTTGTGAGGATTGGTAGAGTGCCATGGGGGGGGTGGATTTTCGATGTTTGGTGGGATAAATCATCCCGAATCACGATCGACGATTAAGCTTATCTTAATTGAGACTGAATTTCAACAAGCAATCACAACACGAAAATCAGATTTGGAGGGGATTTTTTTCAGCAGCGATTGAGAAAAAGTCTAGCTAATGCTGTTTTGGGTGGGAAGGGGAATTGGTTGGTTGGGTTTTGCTTGACTTTGGCGGATTGCCGAGCCGATGGAGCCGAGGTTGTGATGAAGTCAGAAGGTATTGGGGGGGAGCAATCGGTAGATTTTGCCTGATGCCCCTAAAACTGCCCACTTTGGGAAAAAGTCCCCCTTTGCCGATTTTCAAACTATGGAAATCGCTTTGGGTTTTGTAAACTCGAATCCCTCGTCGGCTGATCTGGGCCTCAAAACAGAGTCACAAACCAGCCAAGTTCTTGCGTTCGCAAGCAACCTGTAGCCGTCAAGTGTTCCATCAGACGACCTTCCCGTAGGCGACCTCTTAGTAGGCGACATCCAAGTAGGCTACGAAGTGCAGAACTACTCTAGCAGCGGCAAAACGTTCTACGACCGATGGGGATGGCTGGTCCTCCTTATCAGTCTAGCTTGTGTCCCTTTTGCTTATTACGGTGCGGGCCAAGCGGTACAGAGCAACGTCAACAAGGTGGAGGACTGGTTGCCCAAGTCCTATCGCGAGACGGACGAGTTGGCGCGTTTTCGGAAGAACTTTCCATCGGACCAGTTCATCATCGTCAGTTGGGAGGGATGTCAGTTGGGTCAGGACCCATCGGATCCTGAGCAGGACGATCCGAGGATTGCCAAGCTGATTGGGTTGGTAACGCCCGAGCATGTGGATCCTGCCGACATCGATTCGGTGGAGGCCAAGAAGTACTTCAAGGCGGCCCAATCGGGTCGGTCATTTTTGGATCAGTTGACCCAAGGCCAGCATGCCTTGGGTGCTGAGGAGGCCGTCGAGCGGCTCAAGGGGGCGGTCCTAGGTCCTGATGGTCGTCAGACGTGTGTGATCGTTTCGTTGGATCCGACGACCTCGGGGAAGCTCAAGCCGGTTCTTGGCAAGGGGCAGGTGCGGATCTTCCGTCCGAACATTCCGCCTGGGGTATTGAGGCGGCTTATCGAGCGAGCAGGGATACCCGATGCGGATCTCCATCTTGGTGGACCGCCGGTGGACAACGTATCGATCGATGAGGAGGGGGAGCGGACACTGGTTCGCTTGGCTGGCTTTTCGGGGATTCTCGGATTGTTTTTGGCTTGGTGGTCGCTCCGCAGTATCGTTCTGACTTGGATTGTTTTCCTCTGCTCGGTCACCAGTGCGGCTGCGGCGTTGGGGATGATATGGGCAACGGGCGAGACGGTCGATGCGATTGTTTTATCGATGCCGTCATTGGTGTATGTTTTGGCGATTTCCGGCGCGGTGCACTTTATCAACTACTATCGGGATGCGGTGCATGAGGGTGGACTCAAGGGGGCCACCGAGCGGGCGGTTGTCCACGCTTTGAAGCCTGCGATCCTGTGCTCGTTGACGACGGCGTTTGGATTGTTGTCCCTCTGTTCGAGTGAATTGGTTCCGATCCGCAAGTTCGGTTTTTACTCAGCATCCGGAGTGATGATTCTCAACCTGGTATTATTTTTGATTCTCCCGGCAGCGTTGCACTTGATCGGTTATGCCAAGCGTTGGGAGTTGAGTCCTGAGGAATCGCTGGCCAAATCCGCTTCGAAGGGCTTGATCCAGAGCCAACCTGGGGTCAACGAAAGTTTCAGCGAGCGTTTTTGGGGAGCTTTTTCGGGTTTCATCGTCCGCAACCATGTGGTTGTTGCGGTTGCGAGTTTTGTCTTCTGCGGTGCCGTGGGGCTTGGTCTTTTGAGGATTCGCACCAGCATCGATCTGCTCGAGTTGTTCGACTCCCAGGCTCGCATTCTCAAGGACTACCGTTGGCTTGAGGACCATCTCGGCAAGCTTGTTCCCATGGAGATTGTTCTCGAGTTCGACCAAGGGAGTTTGGCGGCCAATACACCATCGGCCAATACTTCATCGGGCACTGCGAGTCCCGAGGAAGTCGCACCCGAGGAGATCGGCAAGCTGAATTTCCTTGAGCGCATGGAGACGACGCTCAGGGTTCAGGAAGCGATCCAGAAGCGATTCGGAGAAGACTCCTTGGGTTGGGTAGGCAGGAGCCTCTCGGCGGCGACCTTTGCCCCTTCGCTTCCGACGAACGGTTCGAGCACCAAGAAGATGATCGAGCGAAGCGTCTACAATTCGACGTTGGAATCCAAACGCGAGGACTTCATGAAGTCCGGGTTCTTGCGGGTCGACCCAGAGACGGGCAATGAACTTTGGCGGATCAGCCTGAGGGTCGCGGCATTTGCCGGGGTCGATTACGGACAGTTCGTCCATGAACTCCACGACGTGGTCAAGCCGGTTTTGCAAGCCCAGAGTGACCGAGTGCAGATCCTTCGACGGCTATCGGCTTGGAGTGGCGACACCAAATTTGTCGGTAAGAAAGTGATTCTTTGGGATCCGGAGATTCCCGACGGGGAGTCCGGGCAGGCGATTTCGGCTGGAAAAGCCAGAGCCGATGAGATCTCCAATCTGCTCAAGAATGCCAGGCTCAAGGTTGCAAGAGCGAGCATCGACTCCAAAGCGATGCCATTGGTGCAGCTCCAGGAGCTCGAGGACTACGACGCGATCGTTTTGGCTGGAGCTTTTTCGAACAACGAAGTCCGCACGCTCGAGACGGCATTGAGCAAAATCATCGATTTGGAGAGTCCCGATCCGTTGCAACCCAAGCATTGGGTCTCGTCGGTGTTTACCGGGGTCGTACCGATCGTTTACAAGGCTCAGCGTGCGCTGCTGACGAGTTTGATGGAAAGCACCCTTTGGTCGTTTTTGACCATTACCCCGCTGATGATCTTCGTTTCACGAAGTTTCCGGGCTGGGATGGTCGCGATGATTCCGAACATCGTCCCCGTGATCTTCATTTTCGGGCTCATGGGGTGGATGGGAATTGCGATCGACATCGGCTCGATGATGACCGCCAGCATCGCTTTGGGGGTGGCGGTCGACGACACCATTCACTTCCTGTCCTGGTTCCGAGTCAATGTCACGCAACTTCGAGACCGTCGGGCTGCGATCATCGCTTCGTACCGTCAATGCGGCACACCGACCTTGCAAGCCGCCTGCATCAGTGGGCTAGGTCTCTCGGTCTTTGCCTTCAGTACATTTACTCCGACCCAGCGATTTGGCTGGTTGATGCTGACGATATTGATCGCAGGGGTGATCGCCGAATTGGTCCTTTTGCCAGCGATCCTCGCGGGGCCTTTGGGTTCGGTGTTTGATCCCAAGCCGACGAAGCATTCGCGGTGGTCCCGTTTTTTTCTGATTTTCAGGCATAAAGTACGGCGCCGATTCGACACCAAGCACGAATCGGCCCAGCCGGGCAATGAAGCGGATTTTCAAAATGCGGCCTGAAGGGCCGGCGGAGGTTTCGAGCCTCCGCTCCCGAAACGCTAGAAGATCCTTCGCTTTCCCTTTTTTTCCCCTTGGATCTTCCCCCGATTCCCGTTACACTTTCGCCCCCCGCAGGGATTACGGTTCAAACTAAGCCAACAGGTTCGTTTCGCCATGACCAAACAAAAAACACACAAGTCGACCAAGAAGCGCTTTCGCCTGACGGCAACTGGCAAGGTCAAGCATCGCAAGTGCGGAACGAGCCACTTGGCTATCAGCAAGCCGGCTAAGAAAATTCGTCAGTTGCGAGGCACCCGAGTGCTCGAGCCGAGCATGACCCGCGCGATCGTCGATGCTTTGCGCGGCAACAGTTACTAACGGCCTTTTTCAAGCACCAAGCCTCTGGGTACTAACAATCGCGCGCAATTCCCGTCAGGCCGGCGGGAGGTCTGCTCTAGGGCAGAAAGACCAAGCGTGGTGACCTGAGCGGCTCCAATCGATCGGATAGTGATTTTCGATGAGAACACGCAAGGGTTCAGCACGCCGCCAGGCCAAGAGGCGGATGTTTCAACGGGCCGAGGGATACGTCGGCGGCCGTCGTAGGCTTTACAGGACCGCCAAGGAAAACTTGGTGCGAGCAGGCCGGTTTGCTTACCGTGACCGCCGTCGCCGTCGCCGCGACTTCCGCCGCCTGTGGATCACCCGACTCAACGCAGCGGCTCGTCTGCACGGCATTCGCTACAGCCAATTCATCAACGGTTTGAACTTGGCCAATATCGAGCTCGATCGCAAGCAGCTCTCCGAGATGGCGATCCACGATCCTAGCGGCTTTGAGGTCGTTGTCGTGGCCGTCAGGGCAGCATTGGCCAAGAAATCGGCTTAAGACCACCGGCGGACTCTATGGCGCTGGATCAATTTCTCACTGCATTAGACAGCATGCTCGGCGAGGCTCGAGCGTGTTTAGAGACCGTCGACAGCGCCGAGTCCCTCGAGCAACTTCGGGTCAAATATACCGGAGCTAAGAGTGGGGCGCTCAAATCGGTTCAGAAGATGCTCGCGGGCATCGAGATCAAGGACAAGCCTGCAGCGGGCAAACGATTCAACGAGGTTCGCGACGGAATCGAAAGTGCTCTGTCCCAAGCCTCCCAAAGGCTCGGGTGCTCGAACCAGCAGGAATCCGCCGGACCAGTCTTCGATCCGACGCTCCCTGGGCTTCGGCCAAGGTTAGGGACGATCCATCCGATCACCCAATCGCTCGAGCATCTCAAGGAGATCATGGGTCGCTTGGGGTTCAACGTGACCGAGGGTCCAGAGATCGAGGATCCTTGGCATAACTTCGTGGCTTTGAACATTCCCGAGGATCATCCGGCGCGGGATCCTTTGGATAACTTCTATTTGGCGACGGCGAAATCGTCGGATCCTGCTGCCCAGACGAACCAGCCTGCGCGGTTGCTCCGTAGCCAGACCAGTACGGTCCAGATTCGGGTCATGGAGACGCAATCACTTCCCTTGCGGATCATATCGCTCGGACGTGTCTACCGTCCCGATGCGCCCGACGCGACGCACTTTCCCATGTTTCATCAAATGGAAGGTTTGTGGGTCGATCGCAACGTGACGATGGCGCAGCTCAAGAGTGTTTTGCGATTGTTCGCTACGAGCTATCTCGGTGGCGATGTCAACATACGGTTCCGCCCCTCTTTTTTTCCTTTCACTGAGCCGAGCGTCGAGGTCGATTATTGGTGGAATGGACAATGGATCGAGTTTGGCGGAGCGGGGATGGTCGATCCGAATGTGTTTCAAGCCGTTGGGATCGATCCAGAGGTTTGGTCGGGCTTTGCCTTCGGCTTAGGGGTCGAACGCTTGTGCATGCGACGCTTTGGAATTACCGATATTCGAGACCTGTACCGCAGTGACGTTCGTTTCTTGCGCCAGTTTGCTACCTGATCGCTAAGCGGGTTGAGACATGTTGATTTCTTGGGAATGGCTCGCTGATTATGTAACGCTCGACGCACCGATCGATCAGGTCGTGGATCGCTGGGCGTTATCGGGGCTCAACCATGAGAGTACCGAATGGGTCGAAGGGGTCCCGGTGATCGATCTGGAGGTCACGAGCAACCGCGCAGACTGTTTAGGGCATATTGGCATCGCGCGCGAAGCGGCTGTTTTGTATTCGCTTGCGTTGAAGATTCCGTCGGTGGATTTGCCGACGAGCAAGCAGTCGGTGCATGAGGTGCTTGAGGTCGAAAATCTTTTTCCGGAGGCTTGTCCTAGGTACACCGCGCGGGTGATTCGCGGGGTCAAGATCGGCCCTAGTCCTGAGTGGTTTGCTAAGCGCTTGCGAACGATTGGGATTCGACCGATCAACAATGTCGTCGATGCGACCAACTATGTGATGATGGAGTGCGGGCAACCTTTGCACGCTTTTGATTTGAATCGCATTGCCTCGAATCGGATCGTGGTTCGACCTGCGGCTCAGAAAGAGAATTTCAAAGCGATCGATCATCGAAGCTACGTGCTTGACCCTCAGATGGTTGTCATCGGGGATAGCCAGTCCGCCTTGGCGCTCGGTGGGGTCATGGGTGGCTCGGACAGTGAGGTTTCCGAAACGACGGTTGATTTGCTGATTGAAGCGGCATCCTTTGAGCCGATGGCGATTCGCAGGACGGCGCGAAGGCTCAAGTTGCATTCCCCTTCCTCGCATCGTTTCGAGCGTCGCATCGATCCAAAGGGATTGGATTTTGCATCGCAGCGATGCTGCCAATGGATCCTACAGTTCGCTGGTGGTCAATTGCTCGATGGATGGATCGACACCCATGGAGAGTCGAAGGTGGAATCGAGAGTCCCGTTGAGGCGTTCGAGGATCACCCGTGTGCTTGGGATCGAGGTGCCTTGGGATCGGTGTCAGGACATTCTCAGTCGGCTCGGCTGTTCGCTTGAGACAGACCAAGACACGCTGGTAGCAGTTCCGCCGTCGTTTCGACAGGACCTGACCCGCGAGATCGACTTGATCGAGGAGATAGCCAGGGTGCATGGTTACGAGGCGATTCCGGAGGACGCCATGGTGCCGATGGTCGCCTCGGCGGCTCGTCCGAAGGACACGATGATGCACACGGTCCGATCGATCGCTTGTGCGTCGGGGTTTAGCGAGACGCTCAATCCGAGTTTGATTGGCAAATCGCCTATCGATCGGATTTCGCCTTGGACGCTTCAAGATCCGCTTGGGACCTCGGTCCCGCTGCTCGAGGGGGCTAGCCATCTTCGGCGTTCGTTGATTCCGAGTTTGATCGCAGCGAGGCTTCACAACCAATCGCAGTCGAATCGCGACGTGCGGTTGTTCGAGACGGCGAATGTTTACTTGTCGCACGGTGAACAGATTCGCGGTGATCAACCTCGTGGTGATCAGCTTCCTAAGGAGCAGTACAATTTCGGTTGCATCGCCGAGTCGGACCCTCGGCTTGTGCGTGGGGTTTTCGAGGAGATGATCGATCGGGTTTGGGGCCAAGAGGGTCCTGTGCTCGAGGAGCGAATGATCGATTTCGATTTCTTGGACAAAGGGAGTTCGATCGCATGGTTCCTGCGAGGCACGATGATCGCTTGGGTCGGATCCTTGAGTCGCTCGCTGGCTCAGTCGAACAAGATTGACGGTCCTGTGGCCCTAGGTGAATTGGACTTGGACCTCTTGCTCGCCTCGGCCCGATCGGTGCCGAAGCTTCGGACGTTGAGCCCTTATCCGGCGATTCTCCGGGACTTGAACTTTATCGTCGACGAGGGCGTTTTGTGGGGTCAGATCCTTTCGACGATTCAGCAGTCGGCCGGTGAGCTTTGTAAAGAGGTGGTGTTTCGAGAGATTTACCGGGACACCAAGCGAGATGGAGAGGGCAAGAAGCGCGTGCTACTGACCTTGACCATCCAGAGCGACAGCGAGACGCTCAAGGGTGAGCAGGCCGATGCGGTCGTATCGCGAGTGGTATCTGCGTGCGAGGTGCAGCGGGGCGCGAAGCTTTTGGCCGGTTAGATCAGGTTAGATCAGGGCTTCACGATAACCTTCATGGCACCTTTTTCGCCAGCGTAGAGGCGATCGAACCAATTGGGGGTGTTTTCTAGGTCGGTCGTTGCGGTGATCAGTGGAGCGACTTGGATTGCACCCGAGGCGAGCAGTTCGATGCATTGAGGGATTTCGCCGTTGGAGGCGCAGGATCCGTAGATAGACAGTTCTCGGGTGACGACGGTCTGGAGGGGCAGTTCGACGCTTGGAGTGAGGTTTCCGACCAGGGTAACCGACCCGCCTCTTCGTACGACTTGGAAGCACGTGCTAACGGGTTTGTTAGCTCCGACGACTTCCATGGCTGCATCGGCTCCGCGTTGATTGGTCCAATTGAGGACAGCGTTTACGGGGTCTTCGGTCCGAGCGTTGACGGTGTGTGTTGCGCCGAGGGTTTTGGCGAGTTGGAGTTTTTCGTCTTCGAGATCGACGGCGATGATTTTGGAGAAGCCTGCAATTTTGAGGGTTTGGATGCAAAGCAGTCCGATCATACCTGCACCAACGACGACGACCGACCCGCCGATCGATCGAGGAGTACGGTTTGTGGCGTGGACGGCGATGGAGACGGCTTCGATCATCGCAGCGTGTTCGAAGGGTAGGGAGTCGGGGATAGGGTAAGCGATATTTTGGGGGACGGTAACTAGTTCAGCGAAGGCGCCTTGTCGGCGAAATTCGTTGCACGAGACCCCTAGGACTTGGCGGTTTTCGCAGAGGTTGATGGAGCCTTTTCGGCAGTAGTGGCAAGAGCCGCACGAGACGGTCGAGTCGAAGGTGACGCGGTCACCGACCTGGAAGCCTCGAACATTTTGACCGACGGCTTGGACGATGCCTGCGGCTTCGTGTCCCATGACCAGGGGGGGGATCCGTCGACCGGAGCTACCGTCAAAACCGTGGATATCGCTGCCGCAGATGCCGCAGGCTTTGACTCGGACCAGTAGGTCGCCTGGTCCGCAGGTCGGATCGGGCATTTCGACGACTTGGAGTTTTTTTACTTCGGTCAGTAGGAGAGCCTTCACGATTTCAATGCCTTTCGATGGCTTATCGAGCTGATTTTGATAGGAATGGTCTATAAAAAAAGGGCTTGGTCGGCTAGTCTTTTATTTGAGGGAATCGCGGGTTTTCCAGAACATGGAACGCGACCCGAGCCATTGTAATCCATCGGTGGAAGGAAACCATGCAAGTCATGCTTTTGAATCTCAATCAAGCCCGCATGATTCGAGCCAGTGTGCTCGGATCGTTTGCCGCTTTATTTATCGTCAGTGCTTCGAATTTCATTGTTGCTCAAGAAACACCAAAGGTCATCGTGCCAGCTCAAGGAGACACCGGTTTGAAAGATCCCAAAAGCTATGCATTAGGATTTCAAGTGGGTAAGGACATGGCCTCGAGCGGCTTGAGTCCTGAGGACTTTGACATTCAGGAATTGATGCTTGGATTTACCGATGGGCTAGCGGAAAAGGGCAAGCTCAACGAGCAGCAGATCCAACAGGCGATGGTTGGATTGCAGGAGCGGGTCAAGGCAAGGATGATCGACAAGAGCCGCAAGAATCTTGAGAAGGCCAATGAATATCTCAAGGCCAACAAGGACAAAGAGGGGGTGCAGACGACCAAGTCGGGACTGCAATACCTTTCGCTTCAGGCAGGCAAAGGCAAGACCCCGACGTTGACAAGCACGGTGAAGGTTCACTACGAAGGCAAGTTGCTCAATGGCAAGGTCTTCGATAGTTCGATTGCCCGTGGAGAGCCTATTGAGTTTCCTGTCAATGGAGTGATTCCAGGATGGACCGAGGCGTTGCAACGGATGAAAGTAGGGGACAAGTGGAAGTTGTTCATTCCGCCAGGGCTTGCTTATGGCGAGCGTGGAGCTGGGGCCGACATTGGGCCTAACGAGTTGTTGGTATTCGAAGTCGAATTGCTCGACGTCAAGTAGCGATGTCTCAGAGTGATCTAAGGCTCCAGACGCTTGGCTCGTTGTGTCCTTCGGAGCATCATTATTTGTTCGCGCATTGGGACAACCTTGATGAGTCCCAGCGCCAGGGGCTCTACGAGCAGATTTCGCAGATCGATTTTGAAGGGCTCAGGCGTGAGTTCAGCTCACCGCCTGGTTCTCAGGTCGGCTCAGAGGAAGGATTGGCTCAATCCGTTTGCGGAATGAGCCAGTTGGCTTACTTGGCCGAACCTCCCGAGGCCGTTCGGCTCTCTGAGAGAACACCGCAGTTGCTTGCCGAGGCGAACCTCGAAGGATCGCGGGCGATTTCTGCTGGTGAGGTTGCGATGGTCCTGGTCGCTGGTGGTCAAGGAACACGATTGGGATTTGATCAGCCCAAGGGGATGTATTCGATTGGTCCGGTATCGGGTCGCACACTTTTTCAAATGCATGTCGACTCGCTTCGCGGGGCGATGAAAAAATTTGGCGTATCGATTCCTTTGCTCATCATGACCGGTCCATCGACCGATGGGCCGACTCGAGAGTACTTTGCCAAGCGAGGGAACTTGGGGCTCAGCGATCAAGAGCTGATGATTTTTCAGCAAGGCACCATGCCGGCGGTGGATGCCAAGACGGGTCGGATCCTGATGGAATCGACCTCGAGCATTGCTTTGAGTCCTGACGGCCACGGAGGGATTGTCCGAGCTTTGGCAAAAACCGGTTGGTTCGAGCGTGCCGAGCAACGTGGCATCAAGCATTTGTTTTATGCGCAGGTCGACAATCCATTAGTCCGTGCGTGCGACCCATTGCTTATAGGGTTGCATCGATTGGTCGGATCCCAAGCGACCACGCAGGTAGTCGAAAAACGATTTGCGACCGAGAAGGTTGGCAACGTGGTAAAGCTTGCGGGTAAAACGCAGATCATTGAGTACAGCGATTTGCCCGAGCAGGTAGCTAGGCAAACCAATCCCGATGGTTCGCTTAAGCTTTGGGCAGGGAACATCGCCGTGCATGTATTCGACATCGACTTTCTTCAGCAGTGCCGACACAGCGCACAGGCCTTACCGTTTCATCGCGCGCACAAGACGGTCGGATACGTCGATGAGTTTGGTAAAACGCACGTTCCGGAAAAACCCAATGCGATCAAGCTTGAGCGATTCGTGTTTGATTTGTTGCCGGCAGCGAGCAAGTCTTTGGTTGTAGAGTCGTTGGCTTCGGAAGCCTTCGCTCCGGTCAAAAACGCGACAGGTTCGGCCAGCGATACGCCTGAGACGTGCAAAGCGGCCTTGGTGGACCTTCATCGCCGATGGCTCAGGAGTGCTGGTGTTGAGATCGCTGAAGGTTGCTCGGTAGAAATCCATCCCCTGTGGGCTTGGGACGAGCAGGAGGTTCAAGCTCGGTTTCAACACTCCGCAAGGATCCAATCGGATACGTTTTTCACTTAATTTTGGGGGTGGATTCAAAAAGATGACTTTGCATGCGGTGATTATGGCTGGGGGATCTGGCACACGATTTTGGCCCGCTAGCAGGCAAGAGGTTCCCAAGCAGCTTTTGAAGATCGGCAGTCCTCGCTCGATGCTTCAGACGACCTTCGATCGGCTTTCGGGATTGGTATCGAGTCAGCATGTGTTGGTCGCTACCAACGCTCAGTTGGTCGAGGCGGTCGTCGCGCAGTTGCCCGATCTACCGATCGAGCACATCATTGGTGAACCCGTCAAACGGGACACCGCACCTTGCATTGGAGTCGCGGCGTCGTTGGTCCAAGCTGCCGACAAAGACGGCATGATGATCGTCATGCCCTCGGACCACGTGATTGAGCCCAAGAGCGAATTCCACCGAGCTATCCAGGCCGGCTTGCGGCTCATCGAGCAGGACCCCGAGCGGATCGTAACCTTTGGGATCCGACCTTCCTATGCCGCCGAGAGTTTTGGCTACATCGAGCGAGGGGAAGCCTTGGTGGGCGCCGATGGGGTCGCTGCCTTTGAGGTGCAGCGGTTTCGAGAAAAGCCAAAGAAAGAGCTGGCCGAGGAGTTCTTTCAGGCAGGGACTTTTTATTGGAACAGCGGGATATTCCTATGGTCGGCAAAAACCATCCTCAATGCGCTGCGATCCTATGAACCTGAAATGTTTGAACACATCGAAAAAATTGGCCAAGCGATTGGGACCCCGAATTTCCGGAAGGAGTTTGTCGAGCACTTCGAGGCGATTCGAGGCAAATCCATCGATTATGCCGTCATGGAGAGGCATCCAAAAGTGGCAGTGATCGAAGCACCCTTCCAGTGGGACGACGTTGGGAGTTGGCAAGCGATGTCCCGGTTGCTCAAGCCCGATGCCCATGGAAATACCGTCGAAGGGCCTTTTTTGGGGATCGATTCAAAGAACCTGATCGTTCGCACCGAGCCGAACCATTTGGTCGTAACGATCGGGATGCAAGACGTGATTGTCGTGCACACCAAGGATGCGACTTTGGTGGCCCCCAAGCACGAGGAGGAGAGGGTTCGCGAGGTGGTCAAGCAGCTTCAGGAACTCGGGCTTCGGGAGTATTTATAGCCAGGGTTTTTCCCATCGCGGTTGCTCCAGACTCTCCATAGCCTATATTATTAAGTAGATCGAATAGAGAAAGTCCATGTTTGACAACCGCCAAGAAGTCCCTTGGGGGGCCCCCATAGTGGCGGTCATTAGCGAGCCGGTAACAAGCCAACCGGGAGCCTGGAGATAGGTGTGGCAGATATCAATTTGGCCGGGATTGCATCCCACGAAATACTGAACCGATTGCCCGAGGGGGTCGCCGTGTTGGCTCCATCGGGGACGATTGTTTGGGCGAACCAGTGGTTCAATGATTGGTTTGGCCGAGTCGATCGGGTTGGGGAAGATTTCTACAGTGCACTCGGATACCCCGAAGTCCAGAGCCCTGGGGTATGCCCTTTGGAGGCATGCTTAAAGCAGCATCAAGTTTCGCGTGCGACGCTCAAGCGTGAGCCCAACGAGACGACGGCCAAGCCTTCGTATTTTCAGGTTCAAGCAGTTTGCGTTTCGGATCCAACCGACAGCCGGATCGTCGTGACGCTCCGGGACATCACCGACGAGGTTCTCCAGGAGCAAAAGCTCGCGGCGATCCATCAGGCCGGTGCGCGGTTGACGGATTTAAAGCCCGATGAGATTTTCGCGATGGATGTCGAGCAGAGAATCGACCTGCTCAAAGACAACATCCGCCATTACACACAGGACCTTCTGAACATCGATGTCATCGAGATCCGCTTGCTCGAGCAGTCCACAGGAAACTTGATCCCATTGCTATCGGTGGGGATCGACCAAGCCGCAGCCGATCGCAGGCTCATGGCAAGTGCTTCGAACAATGGGGTTACCGGATGGGTGGCTGCCAATGCGGTCAGCTACCTATGCAAAGACACCTCGGGCGATCCGATGTATCTGGAGGCCTTCAAAGGGGCACGCAGTTCGTTGACCGTCCCGATCCTCTTGCACGAGGCCGTCATCGGTACGATCAATGTCGAGAGTCCTAAGCTTGCGGCGTTCTCGGAGAGCGACCAGCAGTTTCTTGAGATTTTCGCTCGGGACGTGGCCGTTTCGCTCAATACCCTCGAGCTGCTCGTTGCGCAGCGCACCAATGCGGCCCAGCAAAGCTGCGATGCGATCCATGCAGCCGTTTCGCTTCCCCTCGACGACCTATTGCTCGATGCGGTCTTTCTGATGGAGAAGTACATCGGGCACGACCCCGAGAGTGTCGCAAAGCTACGGAGTGTTTTGAGCAAAGCCCGCAGCATCAAAAAGTCGATCCAAAGCATCGGCCAATCGCTCGTCCCGCTCGACCCAACCTCCAATTGGGAACTCAACCAACACTACGCGAAACTCGTCAGTCGCAGGATCTTGGTCGTCGACTCCGACGAGAGTGTACGCAATGATGCCCATGCGTTGCTCGAACGCTATGGTTGCATCGTCGAGACGGCCCAAAGCGGCGACCAAGCCGTTGCGATGGTCCGCAGTTCCGACGAAAAGTACGATGTGATCATCACCGACATCAAACTGCCCGACTATTCGGGGTACCAATTGATGTTGAGGCTTCAGAAGATCCTCGATCATGTCCCAATCGCATTGATGACGGGCTTTGGATACGATCCAGGCCACTCGATTGTCAAGGCTCGGCAAGCTGGACTGCATCGCAAAGCTATCCTCTACAAACCTTTTCATCTCGACCAACTCCTCGGTGTCACCGAGCTGCTCATCGAGGAGAATCCAGCATCGGGACCCCAACGATAGCCATCATCCAAAAGCGGTAGCCAACTTGAACTGGTCGATTCTTTTTCGTTGGATAGTGCTGGTCTTGTTCGTCATCGGGCATATTGGATTCTGGGTCTCGCTATTCAATCGCATCAATGCCACAGGACTTCATCGCGCAACGATTAAAGCGATTGAAAAAGGGATCGTCCTGGTTTGCTTGATTTTGCCTTTGCTGTTGATGGCCTTCGAAGGCACGAACGATCCGTTGCGGTTCGGCGAGCTCTCGAAGCTATCGCCATGGAGCTACACCTACAGCCTATTTGCCATCGGATTCGGGCTCATCGCCGGCCCGATGTGGCTTTTGCATCGCCCTCAGTTCCACACCGCGAGCGATCGCTACAGAACGGTCCAGACCGATATCGACAAGCATCTGCACCGAAGCAACCCGCAATGGCTTTTGGGTTCTCATGCTCGAAAAAGTTTGAAGTTGCCTGGCAATCAATTGATGCACTTGGAAACGAACACCAAGTCGTTGCTTCTCGATCGAATCCCGGATCGTTTGGTTGGGTTGAGAATAGGGCATCTCTCCGATATCCATTTGACCGGAGAGATTCCTCCGGAGTACTTTCGCCATGCCCTTGAGTGGTTGGTCTCTCAGGAGATCCATCTGCTGTGTCTCTCGGGGGATATCATCGATAAACCCGAAGCCCTACCGAGTCTGCCGATGATCTTCGGGGACTTGGGAGATTCGATGCCCAAGCTTTTTGTTTTGGGAAATCACGATCGAGCCTGTGGCCTCGATAGCACGGTTCGAAGGGTGATGACCCAACTCGGTTGGCTCGATTGCGGGCAATGCGACTACCGTTTGGTAACGCCTCTTGGCCAGGTCGTGGTCCTGGGCAACGAACGGCCTTGGTTCCACCGTGAGACGACCCCAGGATTCTTGACTGCCGAGGCCCAAGCCGACGAGTTTCGGCTTGGAATCTCCCATTCCCCCGACCAATTTGCTTGGGGAAAAAAACAGGATCTCTCGCTATTGCTCTGTGGCCATACCCATGGGGGGCAGATCCGATTCCCGTGGATCGGTCCCATCATTGCGCCGAGCAAGTACGGTAGTCGTTTTGCATCGGGTATCTTTTATCAGTCCCCTACCCTTATGCATGTCAGCCGTGGGATCTCGGGAGTTCACCCGATTCGACTCGGCTGTTTGCCGGAAGTCTCGGTTCTTGAATTGCGAAAATACAAGTAGGTACTTTTCGAAGAAGGCTTGTAGCGTTAGACTCCGTTGAACCTGAAAATCTGGATAGGTTGTATGAAAGAGTCGGATTCGCCGGAAGAAGCCCTCAGCATTGAACAGAAATCCGAGTTGTGCCAACAGCGGATCGGTTATCGATTTAACGATCCTAAACTCGTGATATCGGCTTTGACCCATGCGAGCGTCGCATCGAGTCGGTCGGATTCGAATGAGCGGATGGAGTTTCTCGGAGACGCCATTTTAGGGATGGTCGTGTGCGAGCAGGTTTTTCGATCTTATCCCGAATACCTTGAAGGGGATCTGACCAAGATCAAGTCGGTGGTCGTCTCGAGGCGTGTTTGCGCGAAGGTCTCCAAATCGCTCGGACTTGAGGAATGCTTGATCGTGGGCCGTGGGATGCTCAAAAGCGGGATGCCTCGGTCCCTCTTGAGCGATGTTTTCGAGGCCATTGTTGCGGCCGTGTTTCTCGACGCAGGGCTCGAAGAGGCCAGGAAGTTTATCCTTCGGTTTCTCGATGCCGAACTTCGTCTAGCGGCCGAAGGCCATAGCATCGGGAATTACAAATCCGTTTTGCAGCAACTGGTCCAAGGGAGTTGTAAGGGCTCCCCGGTCTACCGTTTGGTGGGAGAAAGCGGTCCGGATCACAGCAAGTATTTCGAGGTTGCCGCAGAGATCACCGGCAAGCGCTACGCCTCGGCTTGGGGGCGAAGCAAGAAGGATGCCGAACAGAGGGCCGCTGCGAACGCTTTGGCCGAGCTTCGTGGCGAGGAGCCTCCATTCCCCAACAGCTACATCCAAAAGCTGATGAATAAGGCTGAGGATCACGATTGATTTTTCGGGAAGTTATCTCCGAAGAAGCTTATTCGTAGGCACAGAGTTGGCCTGCTGAAAATACTCGACCTCCGAGACGGTCTTGAGCGTCGAGGCCAGGACTTCCCAATCACCGACCCGATCGGAATCTTGACCCGTGAGTTGGTCTTGGACAATCAGTCGAGCGATGACCGGTTTGGAACTGATCGTACGGTTCGGGTCGGAGCGCAGGTCCGTCAACCGAATCTCGGTGGGCAACTCACCTTGAGCCCTCAGGTAGGCGTTGAGTTGCATTCTGAGCAAAGGGGGTTTGTAGGGTGGATTGACCGCATGCATCTTGACCGACCAATCGGCGAAGTCGGCATACTGGGTCGCCATAGCCTGGGTTTTTGGAGGGGTGGTTTTGAATCGGTAGGCGGATCGCTCGCACCCGAGTTCGAAAAACCCGCTATCGGTCCAACGAGGGGGAGTCGAACTGGTCCATATTCCGTTTTCTTGGGCTGTCATCTGGGCTTGCAGACGGCTTAAGCGTTCGGAAAGTTCGCTCATAGCCAATCGGTATTTCCGCTGTGCGGGAAGATCGGCAAGAGTGATGGAGCGGTCGAGATAATCGACCAGGAGCAAACGGCGATGGGTATCGTCCCATTCGATCGTTTTGGTGGCAAGGAACATCGTCTGAGTCGACTGGACCGGCGGCTTGGATTCGTCGGAATAGATATCCGTATCGATTCGAAACTCGATCTGTTGCGACTCTTGGTTCTGTCCAAAAGCAACCGAGGTCGTCTGATCCCCGAAGGGCAGTCGAATTCCGAGAATCAACATAACGGCAAGAATCGATCGATTGTAGAGAGCCATGGTATTTCTTAGAGAGCTGCCGCGGCAGCATCCTGAGCATAATCCTCGTTGGGATCCCATTTGTAAAATAGCCGTGAAGCACGTCGAGCGAGCAAGCTCAGGTAATGGCCGCGGAATTGGGCCTCAGTGCACTCGGTAATCGGCTTGCCTCCTGAGGGGTGCACCAGATCGTTGATCTCTTCTTGATAGACACTCGATTTGCCAGCATCAGGCTCGTAGACCTTGACGGCGCATTGGCAGGAGCCTTGGTAAAGAGTTTTGTCCCTTTTGAGTTTCAGGTCTTTGATATCGACGAAGATGACGCAATCGGCACCGGTTTGGGAAGCGATTTCGGCGAAGTTCTTCGATTCCAATGGCTGGTCGTTGAAGGCGCGATCGACCTCTTCTTGATCGATAAACACCACCTTCTTCTTCAGTTCGGACTTGATCAGCGCTTTAAAACCGTTCGACATCACCAACGCAGAGGCATCCTTGGTCGATATTCCATCGACGGTGGTGACAAGGGCGACACGTTTCTTGACGATATCGTATTCGGGTTTGACGTTTGGATCATGGGTCAAGACGACCAGGGTGCGGAGCAAATTGGTGCAACCGCTCGTCGAGACCAGGACCCCGCAAAGAGACAGGATCGCAACCGAGGTAAGTGCCCAACGTCTAAGCTTTTGGAATGCGGTCTTTTGGATCGCGGTTTTAGGGTTTTTCCCTTGCAAGAAATTCGAATCCATCGTTGATACACTCCCGAAAATCCGTTTTCGAACCGTAGGTGTCCGCGTCCAGAGGAACTGCCCGCCGAGTAGTTTTTAGCAAATAGTGCCTGGGTGATGCCATACGGTTTTTTCTAGGGTTTTTCGCATTTCTGGCGCAAGGGAACCACGGAACACACTGAACACACGGAAGCATTACATAACGGAGGGAGGATTTATTTCCGTGTGTTCGGGTGTGTTCTGTGGTTACGAAAATCGGGATAGAGGAATGGGTTCTCCTTGATGATCTTCCAATCGACCGCATCGTGCATGAGTTGCCTTGCGAACAATCACACGTCGGAGAGGTTTTTCGGCGGCCAAGCGGCACGCATCGCATTGAGGACGGCCAGCACGTCGATACCCTCCTGCACAATCGCTCCCGATACGGGGGTTAGATATCCAAACGCGGATAAGAACATCGCCACGACGCTCAGGGCCATTCCCCCCAAGGCGCTTTGCATGGCAATCGACTTCATCCGGCGTCCGATGTGCATAAACTCGTCGACCTTGGTGAGTTTGTTATCGAGGACCACCACATCGGCCGCCTGGGCCGTCACATCGCTGTTGTTGCCGATGGCTACCCCAACGCTTGCAGCCATCATCGCTGGTGCATCGTTGATCCCGTCTCCGACATAAAGCGTTTTGGCCAACGCCGTCTCGGCACGGACAATCTGGAGCTTCTGCTCGGGACTCTGCTGGGCAAGCACCTGCGTTACCCCGACTTGGTCGGCCAAATACTTTACCTCGGATTCCCGATCCCCCGAGACGATCATCGTCTTGCTGATCCGATGACTCCCCCCCAAGTGGTCGATGAAGGCTTTGGAATCCGAACGAGGCGCATCGCGCATCTGGTAGATAGCCGCATAGTTTTGGTCGATGGCAATGACACACTCGAGCCCTTCGGCTGACTCGGGCATATGCTCGAGTCCTGCGATCCTTTGCTCGCGGATTTTTTTTCGGCTCGTCACGAGGATCTCATGCCCCTGGACGCTCCCGCTGAGTCCCTTGCCGGGGACTTCGCTGACCGAACTTGCCGGCTGCGTCGCTAGGCCTTGGGCGTTGGCCGCCGAGACGATTGCGTGTGCTAAAGGATGTTTCGAATAGTGTTCGAGGCTGGCGACCAATGCCAAGACGCGATCGGGCTCAAACATCGGCGCAACGATTTGTTTTACCAGGGTCGGTTCGCCGTAGGTCAGGGTGCCGGTTTTGTCGAAGATCGCCGTGCGGACCGAGGAGACCTGCTCTAGGGCAACTGGGCTTTTGACGATGATCGCCCGCGAGGCGCACAGGGAGATCGAGCCGAGGATGGCGATGGGAATTGCAAGCAGTAGCGGGCAAGGAGTCGCGACGACCAGGACCGAGAGGAAACGCGTCGATTCGCCAGAGAAGTACCAAGCTGCCATGGCCACGAGCAAAGCCACAGGGGTAAACCAAGCTCCAATTTGGTCTCCGAGTCGACGCATCGTAGGGCGTGTCTGCTCCGACTCTTGCATCACGACCATGATCCGCGCATAGCGAGAGTCGGCTGCCTTGTGGGTCGTTTCGATGACCAGCACGCCATCGCCATTGACCGCTCCGGAGATCACCGCCGATCCGGTCGTTTTGGTGATCAAAAAAGGCTCGCCCGTCAGGTAGGACTCGTCCATGACGCTGTGGCCTTCGATCACCCGTCCGTCGACCGGTGCGACCTCGTGTGGGTAGATCACCACAACATCGCCGACGGCGAGTTGATCGAGTTCCACGGTTTGGATCTGGGTCGCATTTCTGCGATGGGCCAGCGTCGGAAGACGCTTGGCAAGGGCCGATAAGACGCTCGTCGCGTTGGACATCGCGTAGGTCTCGAGGGCCTCTCCGCCTGAGAGCATCAGGACGATGATTGCGCCGGCTAGGTATTCCCCGAGAAGTATCGAAACGATGATCGAAATACCGCCGAGCAAATCGGCACCGAATTGAAGCTTCAGCACCTTCGACAATAGACCAGCAACGAGCGGCAGACCTCCTGCTCCAAGGGCGATCCAGAGGGGCCAGGGGTGGGAGGTCACACCGCTGGCTCTGAGGACCAGATGCAAGACGATGCAGACGAAGGCAAGGATGGCAATGAGCGTGGTTTGCCACCTCAACCAATTCAAGGACGGGTTGGTCGATTGGGACATAGGATTCCGTTTGCCGGCGGTTTGCTAAAAGTGATTTAGCAGGTATTTCATATCGCGGACGGCTTTCTCGATCCCCACAAGGATCGAGCGAGAGATGATGCTGTGCCCGATATTCAATTCGTGCATCCCAGGGATGGCCGCCACGGGGCGCACGTTTTGGTAGGTAAGACCGTGACCAGCATGGAGCTTGAGCCCCAACTCGAGGACCAGTTCCGAGGCGCGTTGGAGACGTTCGAGTTGCACGATTTGCTCCTGCCCCCGAGTGTCCGCATACTGGCCGGTATGGAGTTCGACGGCTTGGACCCCGAGTTCCTTCGCCAAACGGACTTGTTCCCGGTCCGGATCGATAAAGAGGCTCACCCGAATTCCTTGGTCGCTCAACGCAGCGATCGCGTTTCGCAATTCCTTGCCGGCCGATCGCAGGTCCAAGCCTCCTTCGGTGGTGATTTCCTGTCTTTTCTCCGGGACCAAGGTGGCTTGATCGGGGCGAACATCGCAGGCGATTTGTACGATTTCTGGAGAGCAGCAGAGCTCGAAGTTGAACCTTGCGCGGATCGTCTCGGCCAAGACACGAATATCGCGGTCCTGGATGTGGCGACGATCCTCGCGAAGATGCACGGTGATCGAATCTGCCCCGCCGAGTTCGGCCAAGACGGCTGCTGCGACCGGGTCGGGTTCGACCGTCCTACGCGCCTGACGGACGGTTGCTACGTGATCGATGTTGACGCCGAGTTCCACCATAGGGAGCAGACCGACTGTGAGGGTCCTAGAGTTGAAATAGACCTTCATCGTAGTCCAGTTCAGCCAAATAAGAAAGGGAAACGACTCGCCCCGCAAGTGCAAGCAACGCTCTGTTGCGAAGGCTTGCGGAGCGAGTCTTCTCCGAGGATGTCTTAACCGCCGTGAAAGCTGGGCCTAACCTGATGGGAAGGTCTATCGGTTCCTCCAGGGTTGCTGAAGTTCGACGCCACTAAGATCACGGGACTTCCTTGTTCCAAACATTCAGGCACCCTTGGGCCCCTGATGAAAGAACTAGTACGCACAAGCCGTGCCAAAACTCCAAAAAACCAAAAGTCTGTCAATTCGATTCGATTGGGTAGGCTGGGGGGCTTGGCGGATGGGTTCCAAGCCTGCCGGGTCGGTTGTTTTTGTAAAAACTTCTAAATCCTAAGGTCGTTTTTTACAAAGCTTGCAAACCAAGGCTGTTCTTGGGATACCCGAGCCATTTCAGGGAAAAATCCCTACCCAAAAAAATTCCGAGAATCATACTAACGGCCCCGGAGCGGAACCGACCTTTCACACTCCAAATCCCTTAAGTCTGTCTTTCCTTATGAGTCCGTCCTCGATTCCTAGCTCCCCAAACAACCTTAGGATCTGCTGCATCGGCGCCGGCTATGTCGGAGGACCGACCATGGCGATGATCGCCAAGCAGTGTCCAGAGATCCATGTGACGGTCGTGGACCTGAATCAGTCCAGAATCGACCAATGGAACTCCGACGTTTTACCGATCTACGAACCAGGGCTCAAGGAGGTCGTGGAACAAGCAAGAGGTAGGAATTTGACCTTCTCGACCGATGTCGAGGCAGGGATCCGCAGTTCGGATATGATCTTTATCTCGGTCAACACCCCGACCAAGACGCACGGTATGGGTGCGGGGCGTGCGGCCAACCTTGAATTCGTCGAGAAATGTGCAAGACGCATCGCCGAATGCTCCGTTGGGCATAAGATCGTGGTCGAAAAATCAACCTTGCCCGTCCGGACCGCAGAGGCCGTCAAACGCATCCTCAAAAGTGCACCGAACGGGGCGACTTTCGACGTGCTGAGCAACCCCGAGTTTTTGGCCGAAGGGACTGCGATTGCAGATCTATTGGCTCCCGATCGAGTCTTGATCGGCGGTGAGTCCGCCTCGGCGATCGAGCGACTGGCCCAAGTCTACGAACGATGGATCCCACGCGATAAGATTCTCACGACGAACCTTTGGAGCAGCGAGCTCTCGAAACTGACAGCCAACGCCTTCCTGGCCCAGAGAGTCTCCTCGATCAACGCTATCTCGGCCCTGTGCGAAGCGACCGGCGCGGATGTCGAAGAGGTGGCTAAGGCGATCGGCACCGATTCGCGAATCGGGCCAAAGTTCCTCAAAGCCTCGGTTGGATTCGGCGGATCCTGCTTCCAAAAAGATATCCTAAACCTGGTCTATCTTTGCGAACATTTCGGTCTTGCGGATGTAGCTAGGTATTGGGAGCAAGTCGTCGTGATGAACGATTATCAAAAGAAGCGGTTCTCGACAAACATCGTTCGAACGCTCTTTCATACCGTATCGGACAAGCAGATCGCCATCTGGGGATTCGCTTTCAAGAAAGACACCAACGACACGCGTGAATCGGCCGCAATCTATGTCTGCCGTGACCTCCTCGAAGAAGGGGCTCGGCTGGTGATCTACGACCCCAGAGTCTCAGAAAAACAGATCCGAAACGATTTGCTCCACGTTTTCAAAGACCAATCCCTGGAGGTCTCCGCAAGGCACCGTCAGTTGATCGAGAAGAATGTGACCGTCGTCTCGGATGCTTACCAAGCCTCAAACCAAGCCCATGCGATTGCCGTGATGACCGAATGGGATGAGTTCAAGCAACTCGACATGCATCGCGTGCATCAAAACATGCAACAGCCGGCGTTTTTGTTCGACGGAAGAAATATTCTTCCTGCTGAAAAACTCGCAAGCATCGGTTTCGAAGTGCATGGCATCGGACGATCGAGCACCCTACCAAGTTGATAGGCCCTCACACTCCTTGAAAACTCCTTGAAAAAGGAACTCGCTACCATGCTGCACTGGCAGTTGATCTCTCCGACCCGATCCGATGAATCGAATCTAAGGAATTCATCCGATCCGATCTCCCAAGAGATCCAACTACCCGATGGAACCGTCCGCTTCGACTGGTCCTCCTGGAATTCCGGTAAAGCGCTCGGTATGCAGTGCTTGACCATCGACACCCAAGCGATGCGAACGGTCATCTTGCCGATGCGAGGCATGGGGATCTGGAAGAGCTGGGTCCAAGGAATCGAATTCGGCTGGCAAAGCCCAGTGGCAGGTCCGGTTCATCCTGCTTTGGTCCCGGTCGCAGATCCTTCGGGGATCGGATGGCTCGAAGGTTTCGATGAGTTGCTCGTACGATGCGGGTTGCTCAGCAACGGAGCCCCAGATTTCGACAGCCAAGGCAGGGTCATCCACCCGGTTCACGGTCGCATCGCCAACCTCCCTGCTAGCCAACTGAGGATCGAGGTCGACCCCCAACAAGGCACCTTGGATGTTATCGGTACAGTCATCGAATCGCGGTTCCTGATCTACTCGCTAGAACTCCAGACTCGCATGCGGTTCCGCGCCGGTTCTTCAACGATCGAAATCCATGACACGGTCACCAATACACGATCGACCCCGGGTTCGATGCAACTGCTCTACCATATCAACCTTGGCCAAGGCCCCTTGGAATCCGGATCCAAAATCATCGCCCCGCTCAAACGCTTGGCCCCAAGAGACACCAGGGCTGCCCAAGGCATCGACGTCTGGGATCGATGCGAGGGACCGCAAAGTGGATACTCCGAGCAAGTCTACTACGCCGAGCCTTTGGGATCCGAAGACCAGTGGACTGAAGCCATGCTTTGCAACGCCGATGAAAGCATCGGGTATTCGGTCCTATTCGACCAATCCACCCTGCCTGTGGTCAACTTTTGGAAAAACACCGGAGCCCTCCAAGACGGCTACGTCGTGGGCATCGAACCGGCAACTGGCTTCCCCAACACCAAAACCTTCGAACATCAGCATCACCGCACGGTGCCATTGCAAGGTGGAGAATCTCAGAGTTTCCGATTGAAACTCCAACCTCATGGGACCAAGAGTCAAGTGGCCCTGGCCAAGCATCGCATCGAAAGCCTTCAAACTCAACCTTGCAGCATCGAAAAACAACCTGCTCCAGGCTGGTCGCCTGAAGCCTCCTAAATGGGCAGGCCCCAGGCTCAATCCTCTCCGAGGACCGATCTCAATGAGCGCCCAAAACTCGCTCGACCAAAGACCTGACACTCCAAGGCCGCTCGTGGGTCTGGGTTGGTCCATCGGGGTATTCCTCATCGCTCTGGCCTTTCGCTTAACGATCCAAATCCTCACTCTGCCGAGTCTGCTTGCCGACCGTGATGCGTATCGAAGACTCGCTCAAACGCTCTATGCGACAGGCACGTTTGGAGTTCTCGATCCCCAAGGACACCCCGTGGCTACCGCTTACCGACCTCCACTGTATCCGTGGCTCTTGAGTTGGTTGCAAGGTTTCAATTCGGACCTTTTGCCTATTGCCATTTTGCACGCGATTCTCGGAGCATGCAGTGTCACGTTGACCTATCGCATCGCACTTCGGCTCGGTTTAAGCGGCCTGCAAAGCCTTGCGGCCAGTGCCCTGGTTCTGTTCGATCCGATCCTCTTGCGTCAATCGACGTTGGTGATGACCGAAACGCTCGCCACGTTTCTAGGACTATTCGCCTGGTGGGTGGCTTTGTTCTTGGATCGCAATTCGACGCGCGGTGCTGCGATCGGTGCTGCGATCGGTTTGGCCATCGGGGCGACCCTCGGGATCGCTTGCCTTTGCCGACCGACAGCGCTGGCCTGGGCACTGCTTTGGGGAGGCAGTGAACTTCGTCGAAATCCTCTTCGGGCCAGTTGTCTTCTGCTCGGCTGTCTGCTGGTCCTATTGCCGTGGTGGAAACGGAATCAATCGGAGATTGGGCAAGGTCTTTGGGCCACGACGCATGGTGGCTATACGCTGCTCTTGGCCAACAACCCGATTCTCTATGAACATTGGGAAACCAGTTGGTCTCGTCAGTGGGACGACGATCGTTTTCATGCATGGTGGCAAGCCAAGCGTCTCGAAGAGAACGTCAGATCCGAAACCGATGAGATCGCCTCCGATGCGCTTGCCAACGCCTTGGGTTGGCAGTCCATCCGGGCCAATCCCGTTTTGTTTTTCAAGGCATGTGCGATACGCGAGGGATGGATGTGGGCTTGGTGGCCGGCCGAGCATCAAGCCCATTGGATCGTCCGCGTTGCGATCGGTATTTGGTATGCCATCACGACGACTGCGGGCTTCGGAGGGCTTATTCGGCTACTGGTTCGAGCTCGTCTTGAGCCCAAGTTCGCATATTGGTTACCCGCGTTGACCCTGGCCGTGAGCCTGTGTTTAGTGCACGCTGTTTATTGGAGCAACATGCGGATGCGGGCTCCGATCATTCCGGTCATAAGTCTCCTGGCCGTGTACGGCTCCCGAGGGCTATCCATAAGCGTCCCAAATTCACCCCAAAGGGGGCAAGTTCGCCAAGTCTAAGAACCAGGCAAAGAAGCTCCTGGTGCGGATCCGCCCACGAGTTGCTTATTTGCTTTTCCGGATGCAATAGAGGCTCGTGCGGGTTCGGACGATCAAGTCGTCCCCGACGATCGCCGGGGATGCCAAGCAACCTGCATCGAGGGTGTTCTCGGCGAGGATCTCCCCTTGGGCATCGACCACGTGGCCTTTGCCCTGCTCGTCGAAGCAATAGATTCGATCCTTGGCGACCACCGGAGAGCTGCTGAAGTCGCCCCCTAAACGTTTTTGCCAGACGATTTCTCCGTTGGATGGATCCATGGCGGTCAGCACTCCGCGATCTTCCAACGAGCAGATGTGTCCAGCGAGGAACACCGGAGAGGGCTTGCAACCGATCGCCCGCGTGGCTTGCCACTGCACATGGGTGGATGTGACATCCCCTTGCCCCGACGGCAAGATCGAGAGGAGTTTGGCTTTGCTGAATCCCGAGCTTATGAAGAGGTGTTTGCCATCGAACAATGGGCGAATGGCGCTCGAGTGCTCCTCGTAGCGAACCTTCCAAAGTTCTTGGCCGCTGGACGGATCGTAGGCGATCACGGCCTTGGCCGCCGGAGAGATAATCTGTTGCTTGCCCTCGACCTCGATGGCCTGAGGCGTGCTGTAGGCTTTTTTCCAGTCGCCATCGTCGGTGCCGAAGTCGATTTTGCGATCGGTTCTCCAAACGGTCTTGCCGGTGTTTTTATCGAGGGCAACGAGGTATTGGTAGTCGAAGCCATCCATACTGAAGATCAGCAAGTTGCCAAAGAGGATGGGGCTAGCTCCAGCACCTCGGTAGTGATTGCAGGGCAGATCCCGTCGCTCCCAAAGGACCGAAGCGTCTTGGGCATCGAGCGCTGCGGTGCCATAAGCTCCAAAGGAGACGTAGACGCGTTGGGAGTCGCAGATCGGAGTCGGAGAGCCGTAGGAGTTGAATTGGTGATAGTCTTTCTGCGTTTCCTGATTGGTGAAAATGACTCGATCGATCAGGACTTTTCCGTCGTTTCGATCGATGGCAAGCACCGACATACTCAGTCCATCGTTGGTGGCGTTGGTCAGCCAGATTTTTTCGCCCCAGACGACCGGTGAGGACCAAGCCTTACCCGCCAGATCCGTGCGCCAGGCGATGTTGGTCGATTCGTTCCAGAGGATTGGTGGATCGCACGAAGCAGCGGCCTGTCCATCCCCTTTGGGGCCACGATATTGGGGCCAGAAACCGTTGCCGACTTTGCCCACCTCTTGGGTGTTCCAAGCCCATTGGACATCTTTGTCGGCAAGATCGACCAATTGAGCGAGGGCTTGGTCGGTCCCAAGGAGGTTCACCATCAGGAGCGCGGCGATCGAGGGGATCGTCAGCAGCATGGATTGATATAAGCTCCTCATCGGGATGCCTTTCATCATTGGATTCGGAAACAGGGTCGCCTGGGACGATTGCGACTGGCGATTTTCGGTGACTTTGGAGCAGAAACACGGGGATTCTAGTGTACCAGATCGGCTTGCAGTGTTGGTTCGGCGTGAAATGTTCCCGTTTAGTTTCGCGGAATCGGGCGTCTTTGGTGATCAGTGGTCACCGATGTCTCCGGAGACCATGATTCAAACAGTCAGGAAAGCACCGGCGGCGACTTCGGTGCACCTTTTTGTTCGTGCTTCTTCTCGTACTCGTCCTCAGCATCGCGGTACTCGCACTCGTACTCGACCAATCTAGTATAACTATCCGCCCCATTGGTCCGCAAGTTCCTGCGAATCGCCTCGATCAACGATTGGCATCGCCGCGGATCAAGCAGCCATCGAGTACGAGTACCGTTTCACTGAGTACGAGCACGAGTACGAGGAAATCCGATGCGATGCTGTTGGGAGATTCCGCCGAAACTGTCGGCCATATTTGATTCCTCGCTCCTGTCAGTCCTATCTGGATGCTTCGCAAGAGAGTTTTTCAGGATGTTTGGGCAATCTTCCGGGAAATCTGTCACACTCGAGTGCCCTTGCGGAGAAATAACAAGATCGCCTTGAGAGACACGTATCAAACATAACCAATGTTTAATGAACAACAGCAGATGCGATTCACGCAACTCTGGACCGATACGCAGCAATCCGTCAGCCATTACGTAGCTTCGTTGATTCGAGATCCGTGGGCGTTGGGGGTCGCAAAGTTTTAGGTTCTCGGGTATCGTCGCGATGCGGCGCGCGACCGGATGACCTGCGATTCGGTGTTTCTCGATCGATACACCAAGGTGTGGGCTGAAGTTGCACCTCTCTTGAGCCATGAGTTAGAAGCGCTTCGGCATTGCTTCAGCGAGCTGGCTCTTCGCCCGCGAACCATCATCAAATTGCGATACGCCGAGGGTGAAACCTCCGAAGCGTTGCGCCATTTTCCTATTTCAATGCTCTCTGCGAGTCGCTAATGCAAGTTCCAAAAATCGGTATTGTGGGAGGGGGGCCAGGGGGCCTTATGACCACGTACATGCTTCAGAAATTAGCCAGTTGCCCGCTGAATGTTGTTCTTTACGAAGCCAGTAGCCGCCTTGGAGGTAAAATCCAGACACCGCAGTTCGAGACGTTTCCCGTTCGTTATGAAGCTGGTGCGGCGGAATTCTATGGCTATTCGCATTTCGATGACGATCCTCTCAGGGATCTGATCGAGGAACTCGGGCTGCCCATGCGTCCGATGGGGGGGGCCTCGGTGGTCATGAACGACCGGGTTTTGGGCAACCTCGATGACATTCGCGAGCACTTAGGCTCGGCGGCTTACCGATCGTTTCTGCAGTTCGATCGATGGGCAAAAGACCGGATGACACCCTTGGAGTTCTATAATTCCGACCATCCCGAGGGGGCGACGGAGCCTCTCGGTGAAAGACGTTTCGATTCTGTGCTTGCGAATGTCGGGGAGCCGACAGCTCGTGAGTACGTTGAAAAAATGATCCATAGCGATCTAGCGACCGAGCCTGCCATGACGAGTATCGGCTATGGACTTCAGAATTACTTGATGAACGACCCTGCCTATATGCATCTGTACGGTATCGAGGGTGGGAACGAGCGTCTTGTTCGGGAGTTAACAGCCCGAATCGACGCTGACCTACGGCTAGAGTGCCCGGTACAAACCATCGAGAGGATCGGGTCCAAGCTGCGCGTGACCTCGCTGAACCAAAAGGAGCCGAGGGAAGACGACTTCGATTTTATGGTGATTTCGCTGCCTCATAATCGCCTTGAGTCGGTGACCTATCGCGGCAAGAGGCTTGAGGATGCCATGCGTTCCCATCATGCGCAGTATTATTTTCCAGCGCATTACTTAAGGATCACCGTTTTATTCGAGAGGCCGTTTTGGCATGGTTCCTGCGCGGACTCTTACTGGATGCTCGATCGATTCGGAGGGTGCTGCTTGTACGACGAATCTTCGCGAGATCCTAATGTAACCCAAGGAGTGCTCGGTTGGCTTTTAGCCGGTCAGGCGGCTGAGGACATGAGCGCATGCAGCGACGAGGAACTCGTCAAGCATGCGATGGATTCACTCCCATCCTTTTTGCAACATGGTCGGCACATGATGCTCGAGGCTCGCGTCCATCGCTGGATCGGTGCGGTCAATGCGATCCCCGGTGGCTTACAGGTTGTCAACCTGGATCGGCGGCATCAGCCCGAACCCAAGGAACACCCCAATTTATTTGTAGTTGGGGACTATTTATTTGATTCAACTTTGAATGGCGTGCTCGATTCGGCGCACTACGTAGGGGCGTGGTTGGCATCGCGATTGACGGATTTTTCAGAAAGTGACCATCGATGATTACCAACGAAACGAACCGACTGGCCACATTCCCTGACGGTGCGGTCCTTCAACGCATTGCGTTCACCGACAAGCCTGTGGCGGGTCAGGAGGTATTGCTGAGTTTCTTGCCCCCGATCCACCAGTATGCAGTGATCCTTGCAAATGACGCGGCATCGATCGAAGGTCAAAAAGAGGTGTTGACGCTGTTGGTCATTCCAATCTCCCCGAATGCAACGGATCCTCAAAGTCAGGGGAGTCCGAATGAGAACTTGGGACAGGTTCAGCATTGGGTCGAGGCATTGGAAGGTTCGAATGCTGCGGCCGCTCAGTGGATGACCTTTCAGGGAACTCAGATTTGCTGGACTCCGCAGCGCTGCGCGATCCTGGGTGCACCCGAGCGCCTCGAGTCGCTCAAGCGCGCCGTGGTTGAAGTTTACTATTTTGAATCCGAACTAAGTAGGATCGAACGCGCTCTGGGTGAATCCTGGCCCGCGATGGAGGCAGACATACCGTTGGCTTTTGAGTTTCATGAGAATTCTCTGGGCAAGCAAAAATCGCTTCAACAGCGATTCCAACAAGTGGCTGTGTTGCGAGCGCGGTTGGCCCGCTTGGGGCCCTTTGTCTATTCACCCCATCTGCATCCACCTACCTTGGCCAGCCAGATTGCTGAGCGGTTTCGCGAGCGAACTCGGATGATGCATCGTCATGAATTCCTCGGCGAACAGCTTGAGGTCTTTGAGCGAGTCTACGAAATGTGCGGTCAACGATCGAGCGATTTCAAACTCGCACGGACAGGACACATGCTCGAATGGACGATCATTTTGCTCTTGGTAGCGCAACTGTTGCTCAGTGGTTTTGACTCGATCACGAGCTTGGCCCCTTCGAGTACTGTACCAGCCGTCACTGTACCAGCTTTGGCTTTACCGCCTGCAGACTCCCCTAGAACGCAAGCGAAATAGTACACGATGCGATTTGTCTCGATTGATGTCCTGCGTACTTTCGCCATTTTCGTGATGGTGCTGGTGCATTTCGGCGAGAACCTTTCGGGATATGTTTCGCCCCTGACGGGCTTGGGAGCACCTCTGTTCGCGTTCCTCAGCGCCGTGAGTTATTATCTTTGGGTACAAGGCCAGATTGCACGAGGCAAGAGTCAAGAAGAGATCTCCAAGGTCTCGGTGCGTCGCGGCTTGTTTGTCATCGGTATCGGTTTTCTGTTTAATGTCTTTGTATGGCTTCCCGAGGACACCTTCAATTGGGATGTCTTGACGTTTGTGGGAACAGCTCTGATCCTGCTCGATGGATTCCGGCGCGTGCCACTGCCCATTACAGCGCTGGCTGCTGCGTTGGGATTGCTTATAAGTCCTATTTTGCGGGGCCAAGCCGACTATGCAGCTTATTGGCAAAACGGGTACTTCGAATGCGACTTTACGTTATCGGACTTGCTGATTGGATTTTTGTGCACGGGTTACTTTCCTGTCTTCCCTTGGATCGCTTTTTCTCTCTGCGGGTATGTTGCAGCCGCTAAACTCTTTGGACCGGTCGACGCCGAAGAATCGCGAGTCTCGCCTTGGTCCTTGGTTTGGCTCGGGGCTGGATTGATCGCCTTATCGCTGCTTGCAATTCGATTGCGAAGTTACCTGCCCGATCCGATTGGAAAAAATTACTTAGGGGGTTGGACCATGTTCCCGCCGACGATTGAGTATGTACTTGGAACATTGGGGATGACATTGGCTATGTTGGGCTTGGCGCACCGATGGATCGATCAGAATCCGCAGGCTTTGCGATGGAAGGGGTGGTTCGATATCGCCAGGACGTTCAGCCGTTATTCGCTCACCGTTTACATCCTGCATCATGTTGTGCACTTGTGGCCCCTTTGGGTATACGGCCTTTCCAGTGGCTTCGAGCCGACCCATTTTTGGATGAAGGCCTTGCCGATCACAACCTCGATCGTCCTTGCGTTGGTGTTTCTCGGTTGCGCTTACGGCATTTTGAGTCGACTCCGACCGGATCGAAACTACGGACTTGAAGCCTGGATGCGATGGCTCTGCGATTGAACCGACCGATCCTCTGCTGCGATTTCAAGTTATTCTTTTGGAAAACCAGCGTCGCGCGATCCGATTAGCCCTTATTGAAAGTCGTGTGGGCCTCCGAGCCCGCACGTCGTGGATCTCGCGTAGAGATCCCGGGGCTTTTGGAAGAAAGGAACGCAAAGACGCCAAGGTGCAAAGACGCAAAGGTAGTGGATCTCGCGTAGAGATCCGGCGCTGCTGGAAGAAAGGAACGCAAAGACGCAAAGGTATTGGATGCGATAGCCCAGGACTGGCGGACACCGGCGGCGAGTTCAAGGTGTCTTTTTTGCAGACCAGCGTCGTGTGATCCACAGGATGCTCGGGACGAGGCCGATGAGTGCAACGAGCTTGGCCGGCCAATCGCCCCAAGTGCTCCACCATCCACTGCGTCCATCGGGGATGGGTTCTGCGACCAACCAACCGGCATCCATCTTCGGCAATCGCTCGATCACTCTGCCGTCACCATCGATCCAAGCCGTGATGCCGGTGTTGGCGGCCACGAGCACCGGGATCCTGTTCTCAACGGCCGTCAGGATCGCGCTATTGAGATGATGGTCCAGAATGCTCGAACCGCGAAACCATCCATCGTTGGAGATGTTGATCATCACATCGGGAGCCTTGCCCTGGGCCGTCAACCGTTGGACTTGGGATCGCATCAAATGCGGAACTGTATCCTCGAAACATACGTTGGTCATCACGCGACGCCCCGAGGCCAACTCCCAAGCCTTAGGCTCTTTGCCCGCACTGAGTGTCGCTAGGCCGATCGATTGCATGATCGAGGGGAACCAGGAGAGAACCGGTATGTACTCCCCGAACATCACCAAGTGGGACTTTGCATAGTAATCGATCGGCTGGCCCGAATTGCCGATCCAAACGGCGCTGTTGTAGCGATCCATGGCCCCTTGGCGAATATCGATCACGTCGGTCCCTACCAATAGATTCGGCAGGGGACCACCGCTGGCCAACCGCAGCCTACGAAGTTTCATTGCGTTGGCTCGTTCCAATTTTCCAAAGGCGATCTCCAATTCCTGGCGGTCCATGCCCAGGGTTGCCGGAACACTTTGGCCCTGATCCCAAAACATCGTCGGCGCGAGTCCCGAGTAGATGCTCTCGGGCCAGACGAGCAAATCGATTTTCGATGCATCGGGGTTGGTACTCTCGGCAGCGTCCTGGCGTATCGCTTCGATCGCTCGTTGGGTCGTTATTTCGTAGCTGAGCCAGCCTTCCTCGATCGATTCGGCGGTCGCATCGAACATCGTTGGCATGTGGTCTTGAATCAATACAATACGCCCCAATGGCTTGATGGGTTGCATCTGTTGGATGTGGCGTTCCCTGGCCGTCCAAGCTCCATAGCCCAGGAGAAACCAAGCAAAGATCGCGAGCCGAATCAAGGCGTGGGCATGGGCCAATACCCAGAAAACCGGAGGGGACTTGCCCCGTCGAGCATCGAGAAACACATCGACCAACCATCCCACGCTGAGCATCATCATGAAGCCCACGCCGTAGGTGCCGAAGTGGCTGGCGATCTGCAGAACGAAGGGCCAAGGGGTTTGCGAATGGGCTAGCGAGCAGGGGGAAAAACCGGTGATGATGTAGGAGCGAAACAGCTCGGCGCTTGTCCAGCCGATCGCGCATGCCAGGGCTAAGGGGAACCGGTATCGATGGTGAAGACTTCTTGCGATCGAGAGCGAAACGGGAAAGTAGACCGCCAAGTACAATGACAAGGCGATCCAACCGGCCGTCAGAGGCCAGAACGCCAAACGGATGCCTTGCAAAAGAAACAGCCACATCAGACTCGCAGCGCCCCAAGCGATCCAGTGCTCGCGGCGCGTCAACGTTGGATACTGAGCGACGATGTAGGAAAAAATCCCGCAGGCGACCCAAGCCAAGATCGGTAGAGAAACCGGAGGTTGCGCCAAATAATACGTCAGGCAACAGGCGAGGGAACACCATAGAAAATGACGCGATCGATCCGCGAGCGCGTCTGTTTTACCGTTCGATTCCAAATCCCACCCCCGCTAGCATCGCTCGAAGGATGTCGCCCCTCTTGAACGACTCGCAGGATGGATACTAGACGCAATGCTCGTAGATTTGAAGATGGGTTGGAACGAAAAAAAACGCGGTGGGTGAAACCAGCTGAAAGTCCTCTCCCTCTTCCAGCCGATCCCAATCCACCGCGATTTTTTCAATGTCCGTCTGCTCAAGTGTCCGTCTGCTCAAGTGTCCCAGGGTCAGTCTTGAACCTAGCACCTCAGCGACAGGAGGGAGATGCACTTGGTGTGCCAATTGAGATCAAGCTTGGACGTTTTTTGGTGACGTTTTTTCGACTTGTCGATTGCGAATTTTTAAAAGTCATTTTTTCTAGACTTTTCTCGGGCAAGTTGGAGCTTCCATGGGATGGGAGTGCATCGAAAAAAGCCCAACTCTTTTGGGTTTTCTGGTCCGATGGCCCACCAGCCTCGTGGTGCTGCCCGGTTTTTGTGCAGGCTGCTCAAGGGTGCTTGCCTATCTTTACGGAAAGCCGCTAGCTGGGCATACTGTTTCGCTCATGCAACGTTGGGCGTCAGGAAGCGTCGGTTGGGCGTTGCACAGCCCGTTTGCCGCATGGAACAGCAATGGTGGAAAACCTGTATGGATAAGCTCTGGAGAGAACGTCTGTCGGTCCTTGAGCTTTCCACCATGCGATGGAGTTTCGAGGACGATGTGATTCGGTATAGGGATCACGGATACCGGGCCATCGGGGTATGGCGGGACAAGCTTTCTGACTTTGGTGAATCGAAGGGGCGGCAACTTCTCGACGAATTGGGAATGAGTGTTTCGTCACTTCATTGGGCTGGTGGATTTACCGGTTTTGAAGGACGTTCGCATACGGAGTCCCTGTGCGATGCGCTCGATGCGGTGCATGTCGCTTCGGACTTGCAAGCCGACTGCTTGGTGATTTTGGCTGGCTCTAGGGCTGGGCACACGCGCAGCCATGTGCGTCGTTTGCTCGTCTCGGCACTTAAGGAGATCGCGCAGCAAGCCGCAGCGTTAGGAGTGCAATTGGCGCTCGAGCCGATGCATTCAGGATGCGCTCAGAATTTCTCGTTCTTGACGAACATTCCCGAGACGCTCGAGGTTCTCTCCTCGATCGACCAGAGCAACTTGGGCATCGTCTTTGATTGCTACCACATGGCTCAGGATCCGAGGGTCCTTGATTGGCTCCCTGAGATCACGCCTCAGATTCGACTAGTGCAATGCGGTGATTCCAAATCGATCCCCAACGGATTGCAGAACCGCTGCCTTTTGGGACATGGTCGTGTTCCGATCGCACCGATCATCCAAACGATCGAGAACAGCGGCTATCGGGGCTATTACGAGGTTGAGCTTCTGGGTGAGGATGTCGAGGAATACGACTACGACCATCTTTTGGAAACCTCTCACCAAACTCTCTTGAGGCTCACGTGCTGAGGGACCTGGAAGTCGACTTTTTACTTACCAACGACGATGGGATCGATGCCTTGGGACTGCAGGCTCTAGGACAGGCCATCGGGGCGATCGGTACGATGGCCATGGTCGCTCCCGATACGGTCCGCAGTTGCTGCTCGCACGCAGTGACGACGGCTGAGGCCCTGCAGGTTGTCCAGATCGACTCGGTCCGTTGGAAAGTCTCTGGGACTCCTGCCGATTGCATCCGAGTGGCGATCAAGCATCTGCGGATTCGGCCCAAGTGGGTGCTTTCGGGGGTCAATGAGGGGGGGAATCTCGGAGTCGATATTCACTACAGCGGCACGGTGGCCGGTGCCCGCGAAGCGGCCTTGATGGGATTTAGATCGATGGCCATTTCGCAGTATCTTCGCAGGGACCGACCAAGGCACTGGGAGTTGTCGGCCCTTCGTGCGATCCACGCTTGGAGCCATCTTCAATCGCTTGAGCTCAGGCCTACCGAGTTTTGGAACATCAACTTGCCGGTCGTCGAGGGTGCGCGAGTCGATTTGCCTATGGTGCAATGCAGTCCGGAGCCTCAAATGCTCACGTACGATTTTGCCTGTGTCGATCCAGAGCCCTCAGACGTGGGCCCCTCGGATCAGACGCAGTGGTTAAAGTACCGTAGCAACTATCAAGAGCGTCCCCGGAGCGAGTCGCTCGACGTCGAGCAGTGCTTCTCCGGGCAGATCACGGCGACACGGTTAAGCAGCAAGTTTTGAGCGATAGGTTTTACGCTGCTTTGTGAAGCTCGTGGGCATCGGTAAGGATGATCGGTTGGCAAAGGGGTTGATCGTCGATGACGATGACCTGGACGGCCAAGCGGCGTGTTGAGTTAAGAATCACAGGGCTCTTTAGGTTCGTTGTCCAGTGGTTCCCTTGCTTGCTCAGCGATGCCAAAACATACACTTGGTCTTTGGCGTGCATCTGAAGCAAATCTAGATCCCTGCGTTGGACTTGGAGCCGATAGTTCGGGACGAACCTACGCGGGCTGATCATCGGGAGTGCGACATGGCTCAGGGCGACCGACTGTAGCCAAGCGAGTTCCTCGCTTTCTTTCGAGGCCAGCAGGACCCAGTGGCGGTATTCCTCGAATCCGATCAAGCCATGGGGCATGAAAATCAGGTCCGAGTGGCTGATTTCTAGTTGGCCAAAGCGTGTCGATTGGATCTGCATGGTTTGCGAGTTGGTAAGCTGCGTAGGATGACGAAACCATCGATTTATTCGGCATGATTCGTCAGCGGTTTAAGCCGAACACGAAATAAATCTGGAATTTCGCAAGTTTCAAGAGGTCCGCTAAGCCGCTTTGTTTTCGTGTTGGGCCGCCTCGGCCTGCTCGGGGATCTCTTCGAATCGCACCGAGACCTGCCGCGACACCCCACTTTCTTGCATGGTGATTCCATAGATCCTGTCGGCGGCGGTCATGGTTTTTTTGCTGTGCGTGACAATGATAAATCGGGTGCTATCGAGGAACTCGTTGAGGACGCTGACGAACCGTCCGATGTTGGCTTCGTCAAACGGTGCGTCGACCTCATCGAGCACACAAAAGGGGCTTGGTCGGTGCTGGAAGAATGCCATGATCAACGAGACGGCCGTCAGGGCCTTTTCTCCACCGCTGAGCAAGTTGTTGCTGAAAGTGGTCTTGCCTGGTGGAGTCGCTAGGATCTCGATACCGCTATCGGGATCCTCGGGGTTCTCCAGGACGATGTCTGCATGTCCGCCACCGAAGGACTTGCGGTAGAGGGTTTGGAAATTGACACGGATCTTTTCGAGTGTTTCAAGGAAGATCGATTGGGAGTCGACGTCGATCTTCTGCATCGTTTTGGTCAGGGTGGCTTTGGTCTCGAGCAGGTCTTTCTCGTGCCCTGAGAGGGTGTCGTAGCGGGATTGGAGCTGCTCAAGTTCCTCGAGGGCTTCGAGATTCACGCTGCCAGCCATTTGGATTTCGTGCCTAAGCGCACTGAGTTGCGACTCGAGTTCGTAGCGATCGAGCGTTTCATGTTGGCTAAGATCGGAATCGGAATCCTCCGTGGGTGCATCGAGGTCGATTTGGTAGTCGTCGCGATATCGAGACACAAAGGATTGGAGTTCTTGTTCCAGGCGGGTTTGCTCGAGTTCAAAGTTCGCACAACGATCGGTCCATTTATCGATCTGTCGTTGCAAGCCGTCTCGGTTTTGAACGATGCTTTGAAGTTCGAACTGCCCAGCTTCGAGCGACTCGCTAGCGACCTGTCGAGCTTGCTGTAGCTCCACGAGTTGCTGGTCTTCTTGAGAGAGTTCCTCTCGGAGCCTTTCGGCTTGATCGGTGATTTCCCCGATGCGGTTTGCTAAGCTTTGGAGTCCATCGTTGGCGACCTGGACATGATGATTCCGCTCGTGGGTGTCGTTGAGCAATTGCTTGAGGGTGGTTCTGAGCCCATCGATGCGCTGTTCGAGACGCGCTGCGGCGACCCGTTTGTCGACCAATTCGCTTTGCGAGGTGCGAGACAAAAGCTCGAGATCCTCGAATTCGCTTTCGGTTTGCTCAAGTGTCTCGAGAATCGCTTGGCTCTGGTCGTGGAGTTTCTCGAGCACAAGTTTCCGTTCGCTTAGAAGATCGAGCAAGCTTGAGCGCTGGGACTCATGCTCAAAGATCGCGGATTGCTTGGCGAGCAATGCATCATGGAGTTCCTCGGAACGCTTGGCTCGGGCGAGCATGCGTTCATGGATCGACTCGACATTGCGTTGGGTGTCAAAAACCTCTTTTTCGGTCGAACGGACTTTTTCCGAAGCGATGTGGTGTTCTTGCTGAGTCTGCTCGAGCGTCGATTTGGCTTCCAAGTACCGCATTTGCAGATTTTCGATCTGTTCCTCGGCCGCCTGCATCTCGCTGCGCCGCGAGACGAGCCCCAAGCCGGCTTGCAACGAACCGATGGTAATGCTCCCATCGCTATCGATCAATTGGCACTCGGCGGTGACAAACCGCAGTCCAGCTCCGCGCAGGTGGCTCAATTCCAATGCCGTCGTGAGCGATTCGACGAACCAAGTCGTCCCTAGGAGCGAACGGACCAAAGGTTCATGCGTCGTGTCGTAGCGAACCAATCGGTCGGCGCGGCCCAACACACCTCGCAGTCCGTCGAGCTGGATCTTTTCGCCGGTCCTGCGGGCTGGTAATCGATCGAGTCTCAGGAGCGTTACGCGTCCGTTGGGCTCTAGCCGTCGGTCTTGGATCCAATCGACCACTTGGCCATCTGCCAGGACGACCGCGTCGGCATGGGACCCTAAGGCCACATCGACCAGAGGAGCCAGATGCAATTCGGAGCTGATCAAATCCGCGACGATTCCTTGGATCGACCTAGCGGCTTGTTCGAGCATATTCGTCTCTAGCGAATAGCTGTGCTCTTGCGATTTTCGTTCGACTAGCTCAGCGGCCGCACGGATCAGTTGCTGACCACCCTTTCCGGCGGTTGCAAATTGGTCCTCGAGCTCTTCGAGAACCTTGCTGCGCTCGCGCAGTCTTTGGATCTGCGCATGGACTTCGAGCATCTCCTGCAATTGTTGATCTTGCAACTGAGTCAACTGTTGGAAGGATTCTTTTGCCGACTCTCGGGCGGCGATCGCCAATCCATACCCTTGCTCGGCCTGCTGCTTGTCCGAGGACAAACGATCCGACTCGGCCTTGAGTTCTCGAAGCTGCATCTCGATCCCTTCGGATGCTTGGCGTCCTTGGTCGATCGAATCGGCAAGCTGTTCGAGCTTGGATTCATGCAACGAAGCGTCGTATCGGACTTTGGAGATCTCGTCTCGGAGGTTCTGCTGCTCGAGTCGGAGTAATTCGAGCCTCGAGCGTCGCTCACCGAGTTGCACGTCGCGATCTTTGCACGCTTGGTCGAGTTGCGTAAGGGACTCCGTCTGAACGAGGCGTTGGGCGTCGAGTTCGTCGAGTTCGCCGTTCCGTTCGTTGATTTCATCCTGGCTGATTGAGACACGGCGTTCGAGCGATTCGATGCGATCCTGCAAGTTCGCTTGTTCGGTGAGCCACTCGGAATGGCGTTGGCGCAAGGAGGCCAATTCGCCTTTTTTTTTCGCTTGGATGGTCTGAAGATCGATGATGCTTCGTTGGTTTGCCTCAAGAGTCGCTTGGCGTTCCTGCACCCCTTGGGTCGCCTCGTTCCACTGGGTTTCGATGGCTTGAAGCTGGCCTTCGAAGTCGATCTTCTGATCGACTGCATGGCGGACCTGCTGGATCGACTTGGCAAGCTGTTTTTCTAGTTCGTTGCGCTCTAGGGTCCCGAGCCTACGTCGCTGCGAGAGCATTTTGGAGTTTAGTTCCCGGTAACGCTGGGCTCGAGTCGCCTGATTTTTTAGCGCCGCGAGCCGATTTCCCACCTCCTCGACAATGTCTCGAAGCCGCACCATGTTCTGGTCGACGCGCGCCATGCGGCGCTCGGCCTCGGCCTTGCGAGCCTTGAATCGAGAGATCCCTGCCGCCTCCTCGAAGATCGCCCGCCGGTCCTTAGAGGAGGACTGAAGCAACCGATCCACTTTGCCCTGCTCGATGAGACTATAAGCGTCGAAGCCAACGCCGGTGCCTCGGAAAAGCTCTCGGACGTCCTTGAGCCGGCACGGACGCCCGTTGATCGCATATTCCCCTTCGCCGCTGCGGTAAACCCGCCGACTGACTTGTACCTCATCGAGTTCCGTCGGCAAGATCCGTTTTCGATTGTCCAAAACCAACGTGACCTCTGCGCTGTTGGCAGGCTTGCGGCCACCTTGCGCAGATCCTTTGAAAATCACATCCGTCATGTCCGAGCCGCGCAGGGCCTTGGCGCTCTGGGCTCCCAAAACCCATTTGATCGCATCGACGACGTTCGATTTGCCTGAACCGTTGGGACCGACGACCACGGTGATCCCATCGGCGAAGTCAAATCGCGTACGGTCTGCAAAACTTTTGAAGCCTGAGAGTTCCAGCGCTCGTAACATGCGTCCTCTCAGTCAGAGGTGTTGGTAAACGGCATGCGGCGATACCAAGGGGTCTTGGTCGTCGAGTACGAACGAGCCCCCGAGCTAGAAGGACCCGAACTCGAAGGATCCGATCCTTGAATATCCAAGTCACTCTTGGGCGATCCTGTGCTGCTTGAGTCCTCAAGCGATGGCAGGTCACCGGTTGTTTCGTCCATCGATTGAGCGTCATCCGATTCCGATAAGTTCGATTCGGACAGACTCGATTCGGATCGACTCGATTCAGAGAACTCAACCTCCGTGGGAGTGCCATAGAGTCGCCCGGTACGCGGGAGCGGATGCAATGCCACAGAGGCCGAGCAACCTCCCGATCGCTCGATCGCATCGAGCGTATGGACAATGTCGCCGTAGTTGCCCTGTACAGCAATCATTGATTTGATCAAGGAGACCAGATCCGAGGTGATGATCGTTTGGAGGATTTCCCCGCTGAGGGTCCGTTTGGCCACACGGACAAGGCCGCTGGACATCGGCGTGATGCGCAGCGATGGGGTAGGCTCTAGCTGCTTGACGATCTTGAGTTCAGGTGTCGATCCAAAGAGGATCACCTCTGGGCGACGCTCCATCGAAACGCAGACCTGGGAATGCTCGCTCGGGATACGAACCAACCGGAACGATTCGCCTATCGGCTCGCCGGCAATCATTGGATTTCGGGAATCGCGTTGGTAGAGGTACCAATAAGCTCCAAAGCGGATCTCCGGATCGGGGTCTTGAAGGAGCGATTCGAGAGCTTCCCGCGCCGATGCGTGCTGATTGACACTCAGACCGATCAAGCAGTGGGCTCGGTACTTCGGAAAGATTCGAGCCAGACTCTCGAGGATCGGGACCGACTCGGGTTGGTCCATGTACGCCAGCGAGTAGGCAGCGTAGAACCGCACTTGGTCGTCTTCATTGGCCAAGGCCAATTTCAATGCCTCTGATGCCTCAGGACTGCCGATGGCTTCGAGCTCCCAAGCGGCCTTGCGGGCTAGCTCCGGATGGCCGAGCATTCGACGGCATCCGGCCAATCGCTCGGCGACCTGCTCGGGGCTCTCGGCAAAGCCCAACGAGAGGATCGTTCCCAAGTAATGGGTCGGATCGAATCGGTACTTCGGAAGCGCAGCGATGCGGACCTCCCGATCATTCCTTCCCTTGGCTACCGTGACCTGCTTGCCCGAATCTTGGTAGAAGAATCGACGGTTGATCGATGCCTCCATCGCCTTGACCCAGTGCACATGACGGTACTCCTCGGAGACCAGTATCGCCATCCGCGATTCGTCTTTGATCCTGCCGCCGCTTAAGACCACCCCTTTGAGGGGATCGATCTCAGGGGTTTTCGAATAGGAAGCCGGGAAGATCAGCACATCCCCCCTGGCAGTGGCTTTCTCAAGGCTCTTTCGCAACTGGCTGTCTTTGACCGTGAAGTACTCAAAGAGGTGCGACTCCATCAGATGGCCTTCTCGCAAATCCGTCGCATCGCATTCGCCCGAGCATTCGATCAGCACGTCGGCCAAGTCCCCTTTTTCATCGCATGGGTTGGCATAGAGGCTCAGTTTCGCGGTGGCCGTCATCGGGGAATCCAGCAGACGTTCGGCATCGAGAATCTCGTTGCGGCGGATCTCTTCGAGCATCATGTCCCGCTGCGCACTGGGTTTGACTACCCCGCCGGTTCCCGGCAAATTCGTGATCAATCCCAAGGACTCAAATCGACGCGGTCGGACCCCCGAGGCGCGGGCTACCTCACCGATCAATCGGAGCCGATCGGGATCTGCCTGGAGCTCCTGGAGCTTGGCATTGGACTTTTCAAAGTCGCTTTTCTTGTCCCTCGAGAAGAGCTTGCAGCCCGGGGACAAACAGATCGAGAGGCTTGCAATCAAAACAGCGCGGCGCGAAAGCTTCGGCTCTTGGGCCTGCTGAGCCCGGGTCAAGGCCACAGAATTCCATTCCATCTGACGCAATGCCTCGTGATAGACCAAGGGGTACTCGGAAGATTCCAGAAGTTCCCTGACTACCTAAATTCACACCGACGCGTCAAGAGAGCTTGGCCCTTTGAGGGTTTGCTATCCATGGAGTGAAGGTTCAGCGAAGCCATTTACTCGATAATGATCTCGCCCTGTGATCTCAGTGGGGCTCGCATTGGGGATCGCAGAACGCGTTGTGGCTCGCCGGAGATCACACCCTCGGAGATCACACCCTCGGAGATGATTTCCTCGGAGATGATTTCCTCAGTCGTAACGCCCTCGTAAATCACGCCCTCGGTCATTGCGCCCGGCTCGGCGAGGGGTTCACCGCCTCGGTAGACCGGGTCGCTCAAGACAGAGCCTACCCGGCCATGGCGCATGTCGGTTCGGGGAGTCTTGGTCCCATACGTTCCGTAGTCGTAATCGTAGGGCGATGGGCAGACCGAGCACCCAAGGCAACTTGCGGATAATCCACCTATCAGGATCCAGCACTTGGCGCGATTCAACACATGATGTTTTGCTAGCATGACACTCCCTTGTCGATCGAAGGCTTGTTAAGATATTCGGGTCAGCGCGATCTTTCTGATGAGACAATTTGAAGCGAAAGAACAGATAAGCCATGTCGGAGACCATTTTCTCGAAGATCATCCGCAAGGAGATTCCGGCCAAGATTCTCTATGAGGACCAGTGGTCGTTGGCATTTGCTGACATTCACCCCCAAGCACCGACGCACGTGCTGGTGATCCCGAAAAAGCCGATTCGCTCGCTTGCCGAGGCGACCGAGGAGGACAAGGAAATCCTTGGTCATTTGCAGTGGGTCGTGGCCAGGGTGGCCGAGACGTGTGGGTTGAGCCAAGGGGGTTATCGGGTCGTGACCAACATTGGCAGCGATGGTGGGCAGTCGGTGCCTCACCTTCACTACCATATCCTCGGGGGGCGTCCGTTGGACTGGCCACCGGGTTGATACGACGATGGATTGGCGATCGGTCCGTGCATCGCATGGGATTTCGTCGTAATCGCACTCAGTGAAACGGTACTCAGTGAAACGGTCTATCGTTCAGGGGGAATTTGTTCAAAAAAAGATTCGGAACGTACAGAGTTCTGTGAAAGAGCTTAGCCGTACTATTGAGGGTAGATATCGGAGATCCTACAAGTACGAGAATGACGAAAACGGATACGATGCACGAACAACGGACGTATCGGGTGACGGTCTGTTGGCTACTCGAGCGACCCGTAGCACAGGTAGACTGCAAGCAGGATTTGGCACAGGCTAACCCCCATCCCGATGGGGTGCCCGAGCCGGGCTCGGCGTCGGGTGATCCAGAAGATCACCAAGAGAACGATCCCCGTCCCGAACGCTTTGGCAAGCAAAAACAACGAAACGTCTGGGATGCTGTTTTTGGGGATGTGATCCAGTTGCATGAGCCATCTTCCGACGGGGTTCATTTCGAGCTGCTTGAGACTCTCGGCATAGCGGACCGTCAGGATCATGTCGTAAAAGGAAATCGCTCCGATGACAGCAAGATAGAAAAGCAGCAGCGCGTTGGAAACTCCGCGAACGATCGGGCGATGCGATAGCAAGGCGCGAAGGTTCTTTCGCTGCGGCACTTGGCGCGTTGCATGAGGCGTCGGGTACTGTGTTTGCGGCGATTGAAGCTGCGACTGAAGTGGGTAGTGCATGGCTTAGGATCCTCGTAGTTGTGGTTTGCTTGCCTGGGCAAGAACGACTTAGGATCTCAAACAATGCGTTTTGCGTGCCAAACAAGAAGCCTTCTGGGAGGCTTCGAACAAAATAACAACAGCGGGAATTGCACCCCCCTTGTGGGGTGAACTAGGTTCTGGATTTTCAAGGTGAATTTTTAAGGTCCCAGTGAGGCCCCGAAGGCATCTTGGGGAGCTATTGGCAGTGTGCGGGAGATTTAGGCACAAGTGCGTTTGAAAGTTGGGCAGGGCCCGATAAACAGCCGCTTGGCTAGGGCGGGCAATGTTGTTCAAACAACTATTGTTTGTACAATAAAAAGAATGAACAACCTACAACTTGCCGTCCAATTCTTTCTCCAAATCGCGATCATCCTAGGCTTTTGCCGCATCGTAGGGGTCATCGCCAAGCGATTTGGACAGCCTCAGGTCGTTGCCGAGATGATCGCAGGGGTGCTGCTGGGACCCTCCCTCTTCGGGTTCCTAGCCCCTGATTTGCAGCAATCGCTCTTTCCTTGGGATCCCAAGCAATCGACTCGCGACACCTCGTCGTACTTGTTTCCGGCCTCCCAACTGGGACTTGCGCTCTACATGTTCATTGTCGGCTTGGAATTCCGAGTCGACATCGTCCGTAAGCACTTCAAGAGCTCACTGGCCGTATCGAGTGCTGGGATGATTGCTCCTTTCCTACTTGGTGCTGGCCTTGGTTATTGGTTTCATTCCTGGGGTGGGTTGTTTCCCGAACGGACAACGGCTACCGAAGCGATGCTATTTCTGGGAGCCTCGATGTGCATTACGGCCTTTCCCATGCTGGCTCGGATCATCCATTTCAAGGGTCTCCAAGGGACGTTGATGGGTACGGTGGCGATCGGAGCCGGTGCGATCGACGATGCTGTCGCATGGTGTTTGTTGGCCATGGTTTTGGCAAGTTTCGACAGCGATCCGTCGCAAGCCATCCGAAGCATTGGGGGGGGACTGGCGTTTGTGGTGTTCGTGACGACGATCCTACGTCCAACGCTCGGACGCCTTGAGCGGTTCTTCTTAGACGCTTCGGGAAAACTCAGCGAGTCGGGTTTGGTCCTGGCCTTGATCTTCATGGCCTTGGGGGCGTGGTTCACCGATTCGATCCATCTTCACGCGGTCTTCGGCGCGTTTCTCGTAGGGACAGCGATCCCGCGTGGGGAAGTCCACTCGGGAGTCGTCGAGAAGATCCAACCGCTGACCGTCGCGTTGCTCCTGCCTTTGTTTTTCACGTACTCAGGCCTCAACACGCGGATCGGCTTGCTCAACGCGTGGTGGCTCCTGGGGGCCTGCTTGGCAATCCTCTTGGCGGCCATCGTGGGCAAGTGGGTCGCTTGCACCTTGGCGGCAAGGCTTTCGGGTTTGAGCCTCCGCGACTCGATGGGGATCGGTGTGCTGATGAATGCTAGAGGCCTTATGGAGTTGATCATCATCAACAAGGGGCTCGAGCGGGGGATTATCTCGCCTGAGCTTTTCGCTTGCCTTGTCATCATGGCCATCGTAACGACCTTGATGGCATCCCCTCTTTTCGATCGGATGATTGGAAAGAGGGAGGCTGTTTAACTGGCAAGGAGCGACCAAATCATGCACCGAATTCTACATCCATGTGCCTTTGAGGAATTCCTCGTCGATGTCCACCGACGGATCCTTATCGGATTGGCGTTCGGCGAGGCTCGCCCAGAATTCCAACGACTCATCCTCCTGACTTTCGATCGGGAAGATCGCCGGTCCGTAGAAGTCCGGTTCACGGGTCATCGCTGCCCAAGCGTTTGCTTGGTTCCCGGCGGTGTTAAACAAGACGGCTTGTTCGACCACACGAGGTTCTGGGGCAGCAAGGAGTCCGATCGCCAAACGGGTCGTGGTGTTCAAGGCCTCCTCTGGGCCTTCTCCTGATCCGCTATTGCCCGAGGAGTTGATGAAGTCGATCAGGCTCAGCACATCGGTCGCATCGATGAAACCATTTCCGTTGACGTCGTAGAACGGTGGCGGAGGTGGAAGTTGCTCGACGGGAATCGAAGCACCCTGGGAGTTCAGCAGATTGATCACCAACAACACATCGATCGGGGATACGAACGAATCGTTGTTGACGTCGAACCTGTTCGTCGGATTCTGATAGAGCGACGCTACGACTTGGATCGTTACGTTGGCGATGTTGCTCGAGAGCCCATCGTTGTCCGAGACGGCATAAGCGAAGGTGGCGGTCCCTGTGAATCCAGCTTGTGGGATAAACAGGATTCGTCCATCGCTCTGCGCCACAGCGGTACCGAAGTTCGGAGGGGTGACGATGTTGACCGTGCTGCGGTTGATCGTGCCATCGGTATCGAAATCGTTGGCAAGAACATCGATAACGATCTGGGTATCGCGCTTGGTGATCGCAGAATCTGGAATCGCTACCGGAGCGGTGTTGACATTGACCGTAACGGTCGCTTCTTGGGAGAATTTCCCAAGCGAATCGCGAACGCGATAGGTAAAGGTGTCTTGTCCGCGGAAACCTGTATTGGGGGTATAGCGGATGGTCCCTGAGGAGGTCGGGGCGACGGTTCCGTTGACGGGAAGTCGTCCGATTTCGATCGATCCGATATCCAATGGCGTATCGACATCGGTGTCGTTTGCCAGGACGGGGAGGAGTTCCGAGACGTTGAATGGCACGGTGAACGTGTCATTGTTGGCCACAGGCGCGTCATTGATACCGGCGACGGTGATCGAGACGGTCGCAACGTTGCTGAGCAACCCTACAGCATCTCGGGCACGGTAAGTGAACGTGTCGACAAGGCTTTGGCCGTCGACCATCGCACGCAGAACCGCTGAGACCGTCGGATTGTAGATGACCGAACCGTCGTTGCGTACCGTCACCGCGGCTCCGAATTGCGAGCTGGCTTGGAACGACGCAATGCTCAAAGTATCGTTCGGAAGGTCTGGATCGGTATCGTTTGCAAGGACACCCGGAGCCGTCACATTGAGGATGGTCTGCTCGTCGGTGCTGTAGCTGTTATCCAGGGCGATCGGTGCATCGTTGACCGGGTTGATCGTGATGGAGAACGTTTTCGCTTGCGAACGGTTGATGTTCGGCAGAGTGCTAGGTCCGTTGTCCGTGGCGATCACCGAAACGATTGCAACACCCGATGCATTCGGTGCCGGAGTGAATCGCAGCACACCGTTGGCATCGATTGTCGGTTGCGAGGTGAACAGAGCCGGACGGTCGGCGGTTGCCGAGATCGTGACGGTTTGGTTCGCCTCGTCGAGGGCCGTCGGCGGGTTGCTGTTCATTCCTTCGGCTGGAACGATATCGGCAAGGATGATGCCGGTAAAGGCACCGGAGTCTTCGTCGACGGTAAGGTTCCTGGTGGTGTTGAATCCTGGTGGATCGTTGACCGGTGTGACTGTCAGGGTGAAGGTTGCTGCTTGGGATCGGTTGTTGTTCGGCGGAGGAGCCGATGGACCGCTATCGACGGCGACAACCACAATGCTCACCGCACCGTTGGCGTCTTTGGCCAGGGTGAAGCTCAGTTGGCCGGCCGCGTCGACTGCCGGACGGACTGCGAACATCGCATCGTTGTTGGTGGTTACCTCGAAGGATACGGTTTGCGCATTCGGACCGGTGTTTTCATCGGTCGCAGCCGGTGGGCCAGCCAAGATGTTGGTGGCCCAAGGAGCCAAGTACGCAGCGGAGTCTTCGAGAACCGTCAGGCTGCCACCTGCGGTGAACTGAGGTGGATCGTTGATCGCTCCGACGCTCATGGTGATCGTCCCAGTGGCGCTTTGCTGACCAGGCTTGTAGGTCGCATCGTCGGTAACGACGTAGCGGATGAAGTCTTGGCCGACGAAGTTCAATGGTGGAATGTAATCGAATCGAACGATGCGTCCGTTGCTGAAGACCGGCAGGACAACACCACCTCTAGAGGTAAGTTGTTCGATATTGGTCATACGAATGGTTTGGCCTTCGGCGACCTCATCGGCAGGACCAGGCAAATCGTTCGCTAGAACATCTGCGGTTTGGACCGTGACTCGGGTGTCTTCGGGGGTGGTTGTCAGATAACCGGCCGAGATCGGCGGATCGTTTACAGGAACGATGTTGATCGTGAAAACACTTTGGACCGAGACATTGGTGTTCGGCGGCGGAGCCGTCGGGCCGTTGTCCCTCAAGGTCACCCGAACCCGAGTATCCTTACCCGAATTGCTGTTGATGTCCTTGGCCGTTTGATAGACCAGCGTACCATCGACACCAATGGTGGGTTGCACCACAAACGCAGTTGGGTCAAACGCGACAACTTCAAACGTCAGCTCTTGATTGGATTCATCGGCTGCGGTGATAGGACCTGGACGAATACCCGTTGCAAAACCAGGAACCGACACAACACCTTGGTCTTCGTCGGCCGTCGTGGACGATGGAATCGTGAATTCCGGAGCGTCATTGACAGGTCGAACGACGATCGAGAACGTTGCATTCGGGCCGATGTTGTCGTTCGGGAACGGACCTGTGCGTCCGTTATCAACCAAGTTGACGATGACGATGGCTGTACCGTTTTGGTTTGGAGCCGTCACGAAGGTCAATTCACCGGTCGATGAGATTCGCGGCTGCGTGCTGAACAACCCGGTATTGGAATTGAACGTCACGTTGAAAGTCAGAGTTTGTGAAGCCTCGTCGATAGCCGTGGCAGGCCCAGGTCGCACGGCGGTTGCAAAACCGACGATGCGAGTTGGAGTCACTCCGGTTACCGATTCATTGTCTTCCAAGACCGAAACGAGCGTCGTTGGAATGGTGTACTGAGGCTCGTCGTTGATATCAGCCACATTGAGGGTCAAGAGTTTCTCGGTGCTCTCGGATGGAACCCCATTGTCGGTGGCGACCAATCGGATTCGAGTGTCCTTGAACAAACTGTTGACATCCGGGGCCAATTGGAATGTCAGATCGCCGGTACCGGTGACCAATGGCTGGATGGTAAAGGCGGTCTGATCGACAGCCACAGCGATGATCGCGGTCGTTTGGTTCGATTCATCCGTCGCGGTCAAAGGGCCTGGCCCGAGGTTCGTGATGAAGCCCGGAAGAGTTAGGAACCCATCGTCTTCACGCATGTTGAACGTATCGAACGCCATATCGAAGATCGGGGGATCGTTGATCTCCCTGACCCGAATGGTGAAGGTCTGGGTTGTCGAACGGTTGACGTTAGGCAACGTGTTCGAACCATCATCGACCAAGCTGACTCGGACCAAGATCGGTCCGGAGTTGAGGAGATTGACATCCGGAGCAAGGTCATACGTCAAAGTACCCGTCGGCGAGATGCGCGGTTGACCAGCAAGCCCATTGAATTTGCTTGTATCGATGGCTTGGACATCAAACTGGAGGACCTGTGCAGGGACACCTGCAACGAGTCCAAGTTCGTCGACCGCCGTCAGGGGACCTGCGGTGATGTTGGTCGCAAAATTCACAATCGGTGAATTTTCCAGATCTTCATCGATGCTGATGATCGGATTGGGGATCGTAAACAACGGAGCGTCGTTGACCGCATTGACCAGCAAGGTCACGGTGATCTCCGCCGATGAGTTCACATCGGGGATTCCAGGGCGCGAGCCTGGAGCTGGGCCATTGTCTACGGCTTGGACCCTGATCAAGATCGGACCGGAGTTAACGACATTCACATCCGGAGCAAGATCGTAGGTCAGCACGCCCGTTGGACTGATTTGCGGTTGTCCAGCCAAGCCATTGAATCGCGTTGGATCCACAGCGGTGACCGTGAACGAAACGGTTTGCGAGGCAAGTTCATCGACCGCAGAGCTTGGCCCTGGCTGGATGCCAGCAAGGAACCCACTCAGTGGTGAGTTTTCAAGATCTTCATCGATGGTAATCGTCGAATTGGGGACATTGAACTCCGGTGCATCGTTGACGTCTTGGACGCTGATGGTGAAAGTTTGAGGTGCCGAAAGATGGACGTCGGGGATCCCTGGCCGAGAGCCGGTCGCGGGCCCATCGTCTTGGGCGATGACTTCGACCAAGATCGGGCCGGAGTTGATCAGGTTGACATCGGGAGCCAGGTTGTAGGACAAGGTTCCGTCGGGAGTGATCTGGGGTTGAACGCTAAATCGCGATGGATCGAGCGCTCTTACGTTGAAGCTGATGGCTTGCCCCGGAGGTCCGATTTCATCGGTCGCCGTCGGAGGTCCAGCGACGATGTTGGTCAAGAAGCCTGGCAGCGGAGAGCTCTCGAGGTCTTCTTGGATCGAGATGATCGGGCTCGGAATACTGAATCCTGGAGCGTCGTTGACGTCTTGAACGAGGATCGTGAATGTTTGCTCGATCGAACGATTGACGTCAGGTATACCGGCTCGATCGCCTGCAGCAGGACCATTATCGACTGCAACGACGCGGACGAGGATCGGTCCTGAGTTCAGGAGATTGACATCGGGAGCGAGGTCGTAGGTCAATTGGCCGGCTGGATTGATGCGAGGTTGTCCAGCCAGTCCATTGAATCGAGTTGGGTCCAACGCAGTGACTTCGAACGAAACGGTCTGCCCCAGAGTTGGTGGGTTCAATCCGAGTTCATCGGTCGCCGTAGGCGGACCGGCGACGATGTTCGTTACGAAGCTAATGACCGGCGAGACCTCGAGGTCCTCTTGGATATCGATCACCGGATTAGGAATGGTAAAGAGCGGGGCATCGTTGACCTCGACAGGTAGGATCGTGAAGGTCCTGGGTGCCGAGCGATTGTCATCTGGACGTCCAGGACGCGAACCGGCCGCGTTGCCGTTATCGATCGCGATGACTTCGACCAATATCGGCGACGAGTTCAGCGCGTTGACATCGGTATTGAGGGTATAGGTCAACGTTCCATCGGGAGTGATAGCCGGTTGGCCATCGACTGTAAATCGCGTTGGATCCAACGCGGTGACTTGGAACGAGACGCTTTGCGGATCAATTCCAGCGACAAGCCCTAGCTCATCGTCGGTGGTGGACTTGCCCGGGAAAATCAGGTTCAGGAATCCAGGGGCGCTGACGCTTGCATCCTCGAGCGGCGTTTGCGTCGGGCGGGGGATGTTGAACAATGGTGGATCGTTCACATCGTTGACATTGATCGTCAGGGTGCTGTAGATCAAGGTCGGAGGCATATCGTCCATTCCTGGACGCTTGGGCTGCTCATCACCACCGGCAACACCGGAGTCTTCGATCAGGATACGCACCAGAACTGGTCCGTTGATCAGGTTGTTGTAGTCGGTCGGTGGGGTATAGGTGATTCGATTGTTGATCAGGGTCAACGTTTCACCCAGACCTCGGTCCGTGACGAGTTCGGCATCGACGATTCGGAGGGTTTGCCCCGACTCATTGGTGTCGTAGATATCCCCGTCGGTTCCGGTCGGCCGATCCGGTTGGGTCCGATCGTTGGCTGTAAAGAGCGAGCCATCCCAAGTGATGGTCTGATCTTCGTTGATGGTTGCCACATCGTCGACGGCGACCGGTGCATCGTTGACGGGCGTGACGGTGATCGTCACGGTTGCGGCCCTGTTGCTGGTCATCCGTGGATCGGTGGCCATGTAGACGAAGGTATCGGTACCGAAGAAGTCTTGTTTCGGCGTGTAGACAAAGGATCCATCGGCCGAAAGCGTCAGGTACCCATGCTCGGGGCCACGGACAGGTTGCACTCCCGGTTGGGTTAGGTCCGAATCAAACACCCGAATCGGCTGGCCATCGACATCGGTGTCGTTGGTCAAAACGCCCGCGGCTGGGATGATCAGAACATTGTCTTCGGCGACGATGAAGCTATCGGCATTGGCCACCGGCGGTGAACCGGCAAGGACCTCGATCAGATGGTCTTCGACTTCGCCGCCGATTCCCAACCCGTAAGTGAACAGTCCACCGGTGCTGCTGATCCGGAACCTTGCGGTCGTAAAGCCGATCGCAGCGCTGGCTGGGGTCGTGACGTAGAAGGTGTTCGTACCTGCGATCACCGGTTGAGCGCTCAGGACTCGTTCGCCTGGATCTTCGAAATCGTTGTCTTGGTTCCAGTCGAACCAAGCGTCGATGAAACCGCTGGTCGAGGCGGTGATGCTCACTGGGGTCGAGAGGGATTGCGCATTGAACCAGCTACCGAACTGAACGCCGTCCTCGTCGTCTGCCGAGACCGTCAATGCATTGTTCACCACACTTACGGTAGGAAGCTTGAGCTTCGAATCGCTGATGGCTTTATTGATCGCGGCGGCAAGAGCCGTCGCGAAACTGTTCGGGGTGACCGTCGCGAGGTTGACCGAGACGGCGACGTTACCGACTCCAAGTACCGTTGGGGTGGCCAGTGGGTTGGTGTCGATGACTTGGAAGCCTACGGAATTTCCAAAGCCATCGGACAAGAACATCGTGTTGCCGGCCGCCAGGCCCGTGAGGTCCGATTGCACGAGGACTTCGTTGGTCCCGGATTGAACCCGAGCCATAGCGCCCAGTGCATTCGTCAAATCGAATCGATGGCCGCTGGTTCCACCGAGCGAAAGAACATCGCCCGAGACACTTGCGTAAATGCCGGTGATGCTTCCATCGAGGATCGATGCGAGAACGACCGCTTGCAACCTCGAAGCGACATCTGCAGCGGTAACTGCACCGCTCAGGTCGACGGCACGGGCGCCGGGGATCGACGCAAGCGCTCCGTTGGTGAACTCGTAAGTCATCGACTTGGAGACCGTATCGGAGATTGTCAGCGACTTGCCGAACATCGACGGATCAAACGCCGAGGCGCTCAATCGAGCAGGTCCCTTGGAGGAAATGCTCAGGAAGTTTCCGAGGGTTCCGAAGTCGATCGCCGAATCGAAGTCATCGGCATCGGCCGCGGCGGAGGGTTGACCATCGATTTCACCGTCAGCATAGACGCCTAGAACCAGCAGGTCTGCATCGTCGGGGTAGAGCCCGTGTCGAACGCCATTATCGGCCAGGAGCGTGCTGCTGTTCGAACCGGTTCCGGGTCGTTGAACCGCATCGCCGTAGTCGACAGAGACTTCTGGCATGAGGATCGTAAACTGGGTCAGCGAGTTTGCTCGGTTGGCTTGGAGGTTGTTTCCGGCCAAGTCTTGGATAGCAGGGATCGATAGCGACGCGGCCATGCCGGTGATCGAGTTGACCCCTTCGACGAAGATCAATCCGTTGGCAAGCGAGTAGGCATTTACGCCTGAACCGACTTGGTTGAGGGCTTGGGTCAGGGCTGTGGACATCGCGATCGCATCGAAACCGGCCACTGGAAGGAACTTCACAGGGATCGCACCGGCAGCAACACCGGGGGCACCTGCAAGGACCAGCGAGGAGTTCGAAACGTTCATCGTATCGCCGACGTTCCCACCGACGACGACTCGTCCACCGGGGATGGCTTGGACTGGCCATCCGTTTTGACGGATCAGCGGATTGACAGCGGCTGCAATCTTGGCAGCGAGTTGATCCGGAGTGTCGGTGGCCAAGAAAGTGATGACCTGCGAGGCGAAGATCGTTTGCGTGTTGCCTGCGAGGTTGAATTCGAACCGGATCGTCTCACCGCCATTTGGGGTGTAGGTGAAGGTTTGGCCATCGGCCACACCACCGGCTGGAACCGTCAGGACGAATCCGCTATCGAGTTCTAGGGAGCGAGTGCCACCGCTTGCAAGCGAAACGGTGAAGCGATCGCCGTCGATACGATTGGCCGCGTCATCTGGGGCGATAACACGGACCGTCGGCTTGTTGATCAACGTCAGTTCGTAGACGCTGTCTTGGCGCCAGAAACCAGCCAAAGGTGTCAAGCGGATCGTGCGGCTGTTGAAGCTATAGCCAAAGACATAGTCGACGCCGGGGCTGAGCATTCGACCGTTCTCGGTCAGAACGACGTTGTCCTGGGTGATTGTCAAAGGATCCGGACCGGTTCCTTGGCGTTCATCGATGAGGATTTCGAAGTAGTCGATATTGCCGGACTTGAGTTGCACATACGTGTTCGAACCGTCCAGATCGACCCCTGCGGAGTCATTGTCCAGAGGTCTCTGGAGGATTGCCAAAGGTCCATCGAGGTCGACACGGTCAAGGGCACCTCGGTCGGCGAAGACATTCGAGCCTAGGCCACCTGGGGTGCTCACCGACGGATCGTCGCTGCGGAGCAAGCCGTAGGCATCAAATTCAGGAGCGATGATCGGGCTCGTCGGCAGACCGACGGCCGAACGGACTTGGTCGAGCAAGTTACGGTCTTCGAGCGAGGCGATCGACGAGTCGATGGCTCGGGAGAAGGCTCGCAGGTAGAACCGATCTCGGGTCGGATCCGTGAAGAGCGGTTCGGAGGCCGTAAGGGTGATCGGGAACGACTGAGAACCATTGAGCGACGCGGGCAGGATGTTTGCTGCGTTGCCCTGATAGAGGTTCGCACCGATGACGATGGAGCTTTGGAGGGCTGGGTCATTGGCGACGTTGATCCCGCGAGCCAAGTTGGCCAGGATGTTGCTCAGGATGGTCGGGCTGGTGTTGGCCTCGACCTCGATCCCCGACTGGTTTGCACCAGCGTTCAAGCCGTAGATCGTATTGTTGACGATCCGTGTGACGCTTACGGGCGAACGGGCTTGGTTCACGAATGTTGTATCGCCACCGACTCGGATACCGCCACTGGAATTGCCGGCAAGGATATTGTTCACGATCACCGCACCTGGAGCCAACTGGCTGTTGTTCAGGGTGATCATGTTGCGCACCGATCCCGGATAAGGTCGGTTCCCCGCCTCGGTGGAGATCGGAACTTGACGCGACTGAATCGGCTGCGTGGAGATCTGATCCATGTTGATGAATCGATCGCTCAGATCCCGAGGGGCTGGGATCAGATTGATACCGTACTGGGAGGATCGCGATACGGCGACTCCCGAGACGATGAGTTGCCCTTGATCTCGAAGAATGTTCGCATCACCGGAGTCTTCGCCCCACTGGGTGTCCTGTCCGTACTTGATCGTGCTGAAGCCTACAGGCACTGGGTTGCCGTTGGCATCGCGGAATACGAAGCTGGAGTTCCCAAACAGGTCCGAGGCGACCGTGCCGTTGAATTGAAGGGTCGTCGAGTGGGCAGCGTTGTAAAGCGGAGTGCCGAACATATCCCCGGTGTTCTCGACGGTCAGTCCGAGCAGAGCTCGAACGGCAGGGTCGTTGATGGCATTTCGGACCGCTAGGGCGATTTGGGTGTCCGAAGCGTTCGGTGCCAATGGGATCCGGATGCGTCCGGGGATATCCGGCCGGAAAGCCGGATCGCTCGCGTTTGCCGTGGTAAACACATTGAATTCGAAGGTGACGGCGTTGACACCGTTGCTGACCGTGAAGGAGTAACCGTCACCGATTTGACCGGCAAGACCAGTCGTATCGATCGCCATGGCTTTGACCAAGCGGTCGTTGGTGTCGAAGGTCCGACCCTTGGGTCCCACGAAGGGGACTGGTTCGATGGCCAAGTTTTGGCCTTCGGTCTTCCCGTAGTCCGGAGCGGTACGCATTTCGAGTTGATAGGCACCGGTCTCGAGTTCCGGAGCGCCTGCACCCCCTGGGCCACCGTAGAGTTCATACTGGAAGGTGTCGTTGAAAATCGGTTGCAGCGATTGGCCGTTGGAGACCATCTCGCCGCGTTCAGCAAAGCTGATGACGATGTCATCGATCGTTACGCTCATAGGCGCAACGGGATTGCCCTGGCTCGTTCCGTTGTTCAAGGCGCGCCGAGCGGCTTGGGTTACAGGGAAGGCAGTGTCATTTGGGCCGAAGATATCGCCAAGGCGTGATCCGCTCAATCGCAGGACCCCTGGGTCATCTACCGAGACACCCGTACCAAAGAACTTGATCGTGTCTCGATCGAACCGCCAAACATCGAGGTTGTCTTCCTGTCCGGCGACATTTAAGGCTCCGGCCAAGGCGATGATCATCTGATCTCGCACGTTCGGAGCGATAGGAGGTGTACTGTCGAACGCCGGCATGGAATTGTCGATGAAGACCGGAACGTTTCCTGCTTGAACCCCGGGTTTGCCGGTGATTATTGCGCGGTCAGGTCCGAGCAGATCGTAATCGGATGCCAAGACCGACGCGGGCAGTCGTACACCATTGAGTTCGGTGATGTTCAGCACATTGCTCGCACCGGTGCTGGTAACGACCGTGTAACCAGCGGCAGTCAACACATTGGTGATGGCAGCGGCGATGTCGGCAGGCGAATCGGTGGGGGCAAACGGTATAAGGTTCGGACCTGCGGCGGTCGCGAAGGTATAGATATCGGTGCCTATCTTGAGTTGGTCGCCGACTTTGAAGCTTTGACCGCCACCGAGGTTGAGGACAAGCCCGATTTCGAATTCAAAGGTTACTGTTCCAGTCTGGGTAGTGACCGTGAATGTGTCGCCATCGGAAATCCTTTCGCCTGGAATTGCCGAAAGTTCGATTCCACCCCGCTCTGGGTCATTGGTACGGAAGTCACCGCCGGAGTTGAACTCGAAGCGGATCTTGACGTCTCGCTTTCCGGCCAAAGAACCGAGGTTGACCCGCGCTTGTCGCCAACCTTGGTTATCGAAGGCCGACGAGGAGATGAAACTGCGTCCGAAGGCGTCTTGGTTGCCGTTGCGAGGCACATCGTATTCACTAAATGGAGGGAAAATCGCTCCGTCGGCGTAGGATTGATCGACGTAGCCTGCCGAGTTGTTGGTGGTCAGCAGGATCCATTGTCCATCTTCGCCTGCCCCGTAGACACGGAACGAGTCCAAGAAGGGATTGTTGCCGCCATCGCCGAAAATGTTTCCGTCGTTGTTGGCCGTGGCGTTTTCGGTTCTGAGGTTGTAATTGAAATACATCACCGGCTGATCGCTCGATGAGTAGCTACTCAGGTCAATAAGACGGCTTTCGAAAGCTCCCGCTGCTCCACCTGGCATCGCATAGGTATTGACCGTATTGGCGAAGTTATCGATACCGAAGCGGTTTCCAGGGTTGTTGAAAGCAAACCGCAGGGTGTTGTTCCCACCGTTTTGCGAGGAGCCCGAGCGGTTGAAGGTTTGGGTTCGACCGTGACCGGCCGAAGCCGAATCGGGATCGGCCGAGGGAGTCGATACGTGCCAAAGGTTCGCATCCAGTGCGCTAAAGTCGATGCCAGCGACCGATGCGACTCCTAGGTCGATCGAGCTTGCACCAAACGGGAATACCGGTTGAAGTTCCCCGGCGGTGTTGAATGCATACAAAGTTCCTGCGGTCGACACACCGAAAAGGACATCGGCAAAGAGTCCATTTTCAACGTTGGCAGGACCGCGAGAGAGACCTGTAAAATTGATCGGGGTACCCGTCGTCGGATCGTTGATGACCACTCGCGATGGAAAACTTGGGACCCCAACAATCGAAGGAGTGACCAACTCGCCTAGATTCGTTACGCCGAAGACTTGATCGCCCAGGGTCGTCACGCCGTTGACGGTTCCGGTGGCAAGCAAGAAGTACCCAGCTTCCTGGATATTCGTCCCGGCTGTCGTACCCATGTTGTAGACACCATCCTCGTAATTCGTTTCGGTACGAGTCGGTTGGCCCAACCAGTTGATGGCAGCTCCGGTGTCCGGATTCAATTGGTAGATGATATTTCGTACACGAGGCAATGGAGCGCTTGGTGTTTCGTTGAAACTGCCGGTCAAGCGACGCGAAGCGACTCCAAAGAAATTCGATCGGCCCGATGCACCCAAGCTTGTGTAGGTAAGAGCCGTAAAGACCATTCCATCGCCGATCGGGGCTCCGCCACCGTCTTGGGACTGGCGAACATCGAGAGCTCCGTTGTCATCGACGTATCGCCCCCAGGTGATGATTCCCGAGTTGTTGATCCCGGGAATGGCAAGTCCGGTATCGCCGATATCGATGCCGAAGAATTGCCCCGCGTTGGTATCGGTGATCAATCCCGGATCCTGAATACGGAAGCCCATTGCCGTTCCGGCTGGCGATACGGCCATGTCACGCGTGATAAAGCGGTTGGTGAAGATGTCTTCGGAGTTTCCGCCTCGGCTCATGTGCGCTTCGACCGCACCGGTCATCGGATTGAGGAAGGAGACCTTACCAGCATCGATTGCCGTATCGGTTCTCGCCACGAAGAGCGTTACATCCGCAAGGGTGAATGGAACTTGACCACCCCTGAACAACTCAGGCGATCCGCTGGCGGTCGTGAGCACCGGTTGTGGCTCGAATCGGTCTTCTCCTAAGCGGGCTACCGAATCGAGAGGTTCGAGTCGGATCTCGAGCGCGCCTGGAATGCCCGAGAGGTCCGATTGAGTGAACTGTCGAAGCCCAAAGTAGCTGACGGCTTTGTTGGTCACAGCCACCGCGTAATCGCCAGGGGGTAACTCGATAGGTCCGATGTAGGCATCGCGCTTGCCGAGTGATCCTCGGGACAGATCGGTCTGATCGGTTCCTTTGAGGATCGCAGGCTGATCGTCTTGGATGTTCGAATCATCGCCGGTGAGCACCAGCGTCATGTTGCCGCCAGCTTCGCGTCTAAAGATCCACAACTGGGTGTTGGCACGTCCGACCCCGTCGGAATAATCCAGATCGAAGATCAACGAACCGTGCGCGTCGACTCTCAAGGCCGTATTGGGCGTGTTGCCAGGCAGTTGTTGGATGGAGTCCTCATCTCGACCGACCGAGAAATTGAACCAGTCGACATCGGCTGCCGTCGACAGGTTGCCCGCGATCGAGACCCCGGCTCGGTCGTTGACCATCACGTTCCCCACATCGATCGCCGACGATGAGGCGCTGCCGAGATCAAGTGCCGGTTCGGCGAACTCACCGACCAATGGCGAGTGCATGGTATTGCCGAAGATTTCGATGCCATTGGTTGCAAATCGAAGGTCTGCGTAACGGACGGTCGAGCCGGCGATCTCCTGGCGTTCTTGGAGTCGCACGTGGAGCTTATAAGCACCGATGGTGATCCCCGATGTGGTATCGAACGGATCGGTTGCAACCCCGGGTTGCTTGTTGCTCGAACGGACTCGGATGTAATAGAGGTTCGAGGTTCCGGCGACTCCAGGCAAAACGATTCGCATGCCTGCATCGCGTGGGTTGGTCGCTTGGAAGTCGACGTTGGAGCCTGAGGCTTGGGAGTTCTGAACTTCCGTAGCGAGTTGATCCATGGGGAAGGCACGGATCGCTGGGTTGTAATTCGGGTTGTCCAGCGGCTGATCGGCTAGCGACTCGGCCAGCGAATCATCGCTCAGAGCCATGATCTGGCCGCTTTCGTCGATGAGTTCAAGGATCGAATCGAGCGAACCGGAGGACTGATCGATATCGAGCCAAACGGTCGATCCTGCAACACCGGAGAATCGGTACACGTCCATGTCCTTGGGCGAGGCGATCGTACCGGTCAGGGTCACACCGAGACGGAGATTTTCGTCGCCGAGGCTCAAGTTCGCTGCAAGCTTGCCGATGTCTTCGGCTTGGAATGGATTGTCGTTGCTGCCGCTTGAGGCGATTCGGTCCGATTCCTTCTCGTACGTCATGTCAACGTTGCGATCGTTGCTAAACGGAGTAAAGCGGATGCTGCGCCAATCTCCGGGTTGGGGCAAGCTCGCCGATCCGTTGTTGTTGGTGTCTCGGAGCGATGCACCTTCGTCATCGAATCCAGCCCCGATCGAATCATCGGCCAGGGAGGTAATCACGACCGGGAAACCTTGGGATCCGAGGATCTGGACGGTCCCACCGATTCGGTCCTTGATATCCAGAGGTCGCCCCGCAGCGGTGATACCCGCGTTGTTGCTGGCTTTGATGACCAAACTGGAGTCGACTTTGCTAACAAGTCGCAGGCCACCGAACGTATGGAAATCCGGAACGATGATTTCGCTCTGAAGGATGTGCACGATGTCGGTATCGTCCATGACCGTTTCGGTCAGCAGCGTACCGCCCCGGACACGCATCCCGTTGAGTCCATTTCCGCCCAAGCGGTTGTTGAAGACCAGCGGGCCGTAGTTGCCGATACCCAGGTCGGTTTCGCGTTGGTTCAGACCGGTGGATCGACCGAAATCGCGGACCGCTTTGGTCGATAAGCTGGTGTGATCGACACTGATCGCGGCGGTATCGGCGGCCGTGTTGTCGCGGATCACGTTGTTGATGATGACCGGTTGGCTCGAGAGGACAAAAATGGCCGACCCATCGTTGTTCCCCTTGGCATCTCGGTTCGTTCCACTGGTGTTGGTACGTCCCGAAGCATTTCGCTCGATCAGAGAATTCGCAATCCGCGCGGTGGCTTGATGCACTTCGATTGCATTGAACGAAGCGAACCCGCCTGGGATACGCGATTCGCCTCCGGCGAAAGTCACGACGGCATTGTCGAGGCTCAATTCGCTCATGTGGCGAGCAAGGATTCCCGACCAATTGCCAGCAGCCCCCGTGGTTGCCGATCCGTCGTTGTTGGTGTCAAAGGTCCCGCCTGCCCCGTAGCGATCGTCGAGCCGGGAGGTAAAGATCACCGGTTTGGCTTTGCTTCCTTCGGCGATCAGTGTCGCTCCGATGCCGACCTCGATGCGCGTGCCGAGCAATTTGGCCACGATCCCCGGATCGATTACCAACGTGCTGTCTTGACGGGAACGATTCAGCTCCGTCAGACCGAGAGTTTGGATCGCACCGTTGAGGGTGATGTTGTTATCGACAAAGGAGGTATCGTCTTTGTTCAGAACCCCGGCCAGTTGGTACGCTCCGGTGTTGTTGATCCGACGATAGATTTTTCGCGAAACGTAATCGCTCGTTGCGACAGGGATATTGGTCAGTCGAACCGATCGGTTCGCAGGGACGACAATGTTTCTGCCGGTGCTGGGTAAACTCTCCTGGCCATAGCGATCCATGTAGGTGACGATGTACTCGACGGCCGAGGCGCTGGTAAATCCGCTCCCGGAGGTAGGTGCAACGTCGGTCAAGAGTGTTAGCAACGTATTGGGACCTGCGATCTCGTTGAGGGCTCCCCCAGGGGTACCCGAGATCAGAAGGTTTTCGCCGAAGACGAGAGTGATTTCCGCGTCGTCGATCCTGGCATGGGTCGTGAGCGACTTGGTCGGTTGCCCTGGTAGGGTTTCGACGCGAACAAACAGTCCATTGATGGTGTTATTGCGAATGTCATTGTTGTAAATGACCGGACCGACTCGTCGGTAATCGGGGATGAACGCCCCTGCATTTTGGTAGCGAGGCTCGGTGAAGAGAGTTTCCTCGAAGCTGTTCGGATCGGCGCTGATTGCCGAGTCGGCGCTGCGGGTGATCGAATTGCCGAGAATCAATGGACGGGCTTCACTCAGCTCGATTGGGCTGGTGACTTTGGCTTGGGCACCCGAGCCCACCAGACCGCCGCCGAAGGTCATCCTGGCGTTGGAAATCGTATTGAGGAAGATCCCTTCGCGTTCGCGGTCAAAGCGGCCTTGGGACCGATCGACTTCGTTTCGAATTTCGATCCCGCCCCAGTCACCGGCTTTCGGGGTGGTTTCCAATGGATTCGTATCGATCCCGAGGGACTGGTCGGTATAGGAGGTAAAGTATACAGGGAGTGTCGGAGTGCCGAGGACTTGGATCGCCGCGCCAGATCGATCTAGGACTCCATCGCTACCGACCATAATGCGGGCATTGCCGAGCTTGAGTATCGCACCTGCGTCGATCATCAAGGTAACCCCTCGTGGGACTTCAAGGCGATCTCCGTCGGAGAGGGTTGAACCGAATGCGCCCCTGCCGATTTCGTAGGCTCGAACGCTAGTCAACGAAGGAAGCGGGTTGGCTTCATCGAGTCCTGCCAATCGAATGATATCCCCGGGCAGCGCGGCGCTGACGGCCGCCGAGATCGTCTTGAAGGGCTGGGTCAAAGTACCGAGGGTCGTCAGCTCGGTGTAGGCTTTGTCGACGATCAGCGTTCGAGGGGAACCTGCACTCGTCCCGTAGTTTCCAGCAGCGCGGAACCAGAAGTTGAAATCGCCACCTGCGATTCCATCGCCGTCTCCGTCGAGTGCCGAACCGACGGCCGTCGAGGTGAAGCTTTGCTCCGAGATATTGCTCGAGTTGGTCCCTTGGAAGTCGAATCGGAGTTGGTAGCGACCTTGGCTGGTCGCTCCGCTACCGGTGTCCAAAACCTGAGGGTTGTTGTCCTCATTTCCTTTGCCCGTCACGGCGACAAAGTACTCGCCTGCGGTCAAAGGAACATCGATCAGAGAATCTTGGCTGATGTAATTGTTGTTGACCGAAACGATCGAGAGTTGGCCGGTGATCGAATCCCGCTTGAGCAATGTCAGGTGGGTATCGAGGTTGCTCGAGTTGTTCAATCGTTCGGCGATAGTTTCCAATCGGACTTGTCCGTTGGTGACCAGTTCGAAGCGGTAGAGGTCGACATCGCGGTTGTCGGGCCGGAGAGCATGCTGACCGTGGGTTTGATCGATGATCCCTGGGAAGATCTGTTCGAGTGGATTGAAACTCGAGTTCAAGCGAGTTCCGACGACCCCGCCGCTGGTGTTGGTTGTTCCGCCGTTGCTATCGCTACCCATGATCGTCCCTGCCGGTAGATCGTAGGTATGGTCCAGGCCGAGCAAATGGCCTATTTCGTGCATTGCGGTCGTAAAGAAGCTGAACGGACCGGCTTGGGCGATGAGATTATCTGGGACGACTTCGCCACCGAGTGGCTTTTGCGAAACGCCGAATCCAAAGGCGTTGTCCCAAGGCTCAGAACCATCGAGGATGACCATATCCCAGGAGGTAAAAGGATCATCGGGATCGGCGGCTTGGCCAGCGACGCCGAGGAGATCTCCAGGGCCGCTGATGGTCGCTCCGATCGGGGTCATATCGCCGACGATGACGTTGAAAATTCCCGGTGCGGTCGGACCGGAGTATTCTTGGAAATCGACTCCAAGGTATCGCGAATAGAATTCGAAGACTTCGCGAATGCGTTGTTTCTGTTCCGTGGAGATCGAGGTAAACAAACGACGCCCCGAGGTGTCGACCCCATAGGCTTGATTCTCCATGAAGTTGTACCTGATCGTACGGATTTCAGGATCTGCATCGGGAGCAAAGTTGGGGGGTCCCCAAATCACATCCGGCGATCGCAGCGAGCGGTCTTCTTGGATATCGCGGTGTCCAGGTTCTTGGCTGCTGCCGGGGAAATCCAATTGCAACGCATTGGAGACCGTGCGGATCTCTTGCTCGAGGATCGAGGAGAAGCTTCCGTTGATCGGCAGCCCCGAATTGATGTTGTAGGCACCGCTGAGGAAGCCTTGTGGGTCGGCCCCTGGAATATCGAACGGAACGGTGCCTGGATTGGTCACCGACGAAAGCGGTGAATCGGATCCGATCCGTAGGCGATAAGTCCCGCTGCCGCCGAGGGAATGGATCGGGCCGGCGAATTGAAGCGATGCCATCCTGGTCGCCGGATTGAAAGTCACTCGGATCGGATTGAAGACTCGATCGTCAAAGGGACTTACCGAGTCGGCCGTTGCGATCAGATTGTAAAAGCGAGGGTCGACGACGGTCGGATCGGCAAGGGGCGCAAGATCCCCTGTGGATATTTGCCGATCGTAGAGTTCGGAGTCGTTGAAATAGACCTCGATCGTATCGAGATCTTGCGAAAGAGCACCGTTTGCCGCGCGATTGAGCGGTTGGGGAACGATCGCCGTGATCTTCGAGCCGAGCTCGAGATTGAATACGTAGCTGTCGCGGTCGGTTCCATTCTTACGCGGTTTGAGTGGGTCGTTGACCACATTTCGAACGGCGTTGATACCTTGGGCAGGCAGATCCACTCCGAAAATTTCTACGTTGTAGAGATCATCTGGAAGAGGCTGCGAGAACCGCGCGACGACGACCCGACGGTTGGCCGCATCGGCAAAGTCTAGGTATTCGGGCGTGACGATGATATCCGACGAGACTCCTCCGGCACCGAAGACACCATCACCTCCGGAACGCGAGATACGGATCCCGCTTCGAAGTGTCGATTGACGAACGTCATCGCCACCGGCGAAGCGGAAAATCAGTTCCCGGGGAGATTCACTGAGGGTGTTGGACCGAGTCGTCGAGAAAGTCTCGCCGGTATTCGGAGCGACCGACAGGAGACGGAAGTCTAGGTCGAGGATATCCCCTGCCATGACTTCGCGTCGCTCCAGATTCTCGCAAAGTATGTTGCGAAACCCGTTGCGTCGTTCTTGCTGCTTGGAACGATTGTTTGCTGATCTCGAAGCGTCAATTCCCATTTGAACGAACCTTGGAACCGTACGGTACAAAAATGGAAGGTAATGGAAGAGTCAATAGATCGAGCGGAACGTTGTTGCCAACGCTCCGATGATCGTCTGGTGTGTATTGTTATTCGCCGAACATGTCCAAAAGGGCTTGATCGATCGAGGAGTTTTTGTCATTCAGCTCGCCTGTGCTCTTGGGTTGACTTCCCATCAGACCGGCTAGGTCATCGAAGTCATCGTCCCAAGAGTTGTTAGCGAACATGCTAGCGAGCGGCATTGCTGCAAGCTTTGCGGCGTTGGAATTTCGAGTTCCCATCATACCAGCCCATGCTGGGATTTGGGCTGAGGAACCCAGTCCCCTACCGACTTCGACGACCATCGAATCGATCCGTGGAGCGCTGTTGATACCGACGATTTGCTCGCCTTCTCCGCTACCGCTCATCGAGTTGATTTTGTCGACAACTGCCAGGACGTCCAACGGTGTGACGAAGTTATCCCCGTTGACGTCGACGTAATCAGGAGGTCCAGGTAGACCGGCGACCGGGATACTTGAGCCACGCGAGTTGAGCAGGTTGACGAGAATCAGAACATCGATCGGCGAGATAAACCCGTCGGCGTTGACGTCCCATTGCTGGCTGGGGTTTTGGTAAGCCGGAGCAGGAGCACGTCCGATGGTGATCGTGACGGTCGTCTGCGGGCTCGCAGCGCCGAAGGCGTCGATGGCTCGGTAGGTAAACGTATCGGTCGATCCGAACAGAGCCGTCGGACCAGGGGTGTAAGTAAACGTTCCGTTCGGGTTGAGCGTTACGGTACCACGGGTCGGGAGGCTGACGATCGAAGCGGTCATCGCGTCCCCTTCGGGGTCTCGGTCGTTGGCCAAGACACCGTCATCCAGGGTTGTTGCCGTGAGGACACCGAGCGGATCGGTCGTCACGAGCGTGATCCCTTGGGGAGTCGCATAGGAATCAGGCAACGCTATAGGTGCATCGTTGACCGGGGAAACCGTCAGGATGAACGAGTCGGAGACAAACCGACTGGTCGTATCGGTGGCAACCACGGTGATGGTGGTTTGACCCGACGCATTAGGAACCAACGTCAATTGGATCTTATTGCCCTGGATCGACACGGTGGCAACGTTGGTGTTGCTGCTTGTGGCCGTGAAGGTCAGGAAGTCTCCGTTGATCACATCTGGATCGAAGAAGAAGCCTGGGCTCAGGTCGAAAACCAGTGGCAAAGAATCTTCCGAGACAGTTCGATCCGGCAGTGGGCTGACCAAACGTGGATCGTCATCGACCGGTGTGACGACCAACCGCAAGGTATTGGTGGTCTTAAGTCCGGCCAAATCCATCGCCTCGACAACAATGGTCGCTTGACCATTCTGATCGGCCTTGGGCCTTACGAACATCTTTCCGCCAGCGAAGGTCGGTTCGACGAGTCCTGTATTGCTGTTGCTTGCAATTCGGTAAGTCAGCACATCGCTGTTAGTGACGATGTCCGGGTCGCTGAAGAACTCTGAAAGGATGTACTCCTGTTCAGGCGAATCTTCGAGAACTGTGACGGTACCAAAAGGCCTGAGCACAAACGGTGGGTCGTTGACCGGCGCGACGTTGACCGTGACGGTACCTCGGCTGGTTTGCGGATCGGGTTGGCCGTTGCTCAATCCGTCATCGGTCACCAGGTATTGGAAGGTATCGACACCGTTGAAATGGCTCGGTGGGTAGTAGACCACGCGATCGCCGACGATTTCGACTCGACCACCTTGAGCCGTTGGGTTGACCAAACCGCTGAAGCTCAGGGATTGGATCAGTTGTTCATCGGCAGGACCAACAGTATCGCCAGCGATCAGATCGTCGATCGAGATGCTCACAGGGATGTCTTCATCCGTATTGAGCGTCTTGTTGGTCGTCACCGGCGGATCGTTCTTGTCCAGGACCGAAATGAAGACCGTTCCGACGGCAGTCAAAGGATCGAGGAGGTTTCCGGTGATTCCGTTATCGATGATCGTGTAGGTAAACGAGTCGTTTCCGACGAAGTTCGCCAGAGGAATGTAAGTGATCAGGCCACCGACGAATCGAACGCTACCGCCTCGTGCCGAAAGGGCATCGACCGAGAGGATCGTGAGCGTTTGATCGCTCTCGTTGGCAGGTCCTGGAACCGAAGCGGCGATGACTACCGAGCCTGGTATATCCAAGCGTTGGTCTTCATTGATCAAGTAGGTAAGGTTTCCTGCGATCGGTGGATCGTTGACCGGACGGACATTGATCAAGGCCGTCGCGGGCAAGAGCGAATCGAGCACACCATCGGTGACGACATACACAAAGGAGTCTTGGCCGAAGTAATCCGGATTAGGGATGTAATCGAACGTTCCATCAGCACGGAATTGGAATACCAGTGCATTGGTCGGTGGAGTGACCAAGCGAGCCGAAAGAGGCTTGCGATCGGGGTTGATATCGTTGGCCAGAACGCCGTTATTTCCTGGGAAACCGTCGGAATCAAACGGATCGTTGGTGACCAAGCCACCGAATTGATCCTCGTTCATCGTGTAGGTGTCATTGACTCCTACAGGCGGTGTGCCTGGAACGATCGTCACGCGATAGTCTTCGACTTCTCCATCGAGGGCCAATCCAACAGGAGTTTGGGTGCCTTCGGTGGAGACTCGGAATCGTGCGAACGAGGTGGTTGCAACCGGGACGTTCGGAGCGGTGACAGGGACACGAACCCGAAGGGTTTGGGTCAAGTTTGCTGCTGCAAAGACCACGCCGTCGAAGACGTTTTCACCTGGGTCGGACCAGTCGCCGTCGAAGTTAAAGTCGATCCATCCATTGAGCAGGCCGGGGGCCGACAACGTCACGGTCAACTCGGTATCGATGTTCTTGTTGAACATCGGAGCTTGGTTGGCGGTAAACGCGTTGGCTTGGAATCGGAACGACACGCCATCGTCGTTTTCATCTCCATCGCCCAAGGGTTGCGGCTTGCCTTCGCTCTCGGTCGAGACTCCAGGTCCGAGTTGCAAACCTGAGTTGCTCACGACGTGGCGAGCCCCATCGTTTGCCTTGAGGGTTGGGTATCGGCCCAGTGTGGTTGTAAACGGATCCGGAGCATCGCCGTAGTCGAGTTCGACTCCTGGCATAATGATCGTGAACTTCGTCTCGTTATCGATGCGATTGCTCTCGAGGAAGTTTCCTGCGTTGTCTTGGACCCCTCGGAGGTAGAAGCTGCTGAGTTCAGGGCTGATGCTCACAGCATTCTCGACAAAGAGAGTCGAACCACCACGGACCTTAGCCACCAGCGAGGTACCACCGTTTGCTGAGAGTCCATTGATCGCACGGATGATCGCATCGCGCATGTTGATCGAGCTAAACGATGGGTCCTGGATGAACATCACAGGAATCGCTCCGCCCGGGACACCCGTACGACGCAACGAAGGTGCGTTGTCGACGTTCGTCAGGTACCTAGCCGTGTCGAAGAGTTCGAGTCCTCGGCTGGTGATCTGGGAATCGAGGTTTAGGATCGACGATTTGATCGTCGCCTGCATCGCTTCGTAGACCCGTTGTACCGAGTCTTGGTTGGTGTAGCGGATGGGTACGCGAGACGGATCGCGACCGTTTCCAAGGCTCAAGTTCTCAAACTCAAACGTGACGGTGTTGGTTCCATCGGTGATACTGAAGTAATCGCCGTCCTGGGCGTTTCCGCGGGCTGTAGTCAGATTGCTATCGAGCACGTTGACAGCCGAGTTTGCGAGCAAGCCGATATCGACTCGGCCGTTGCCAGCATCGCGGGCGTTGACCCCCAAGCCTGGGAAGCCGTTGATCGCCGCGATCATCGCATTGACCACATCGTTCTGAGTCGAGGTGCCACCGAATCGAATCGTTCGGCTACCTGGGATGGTCGAGCCGCTGAAGTTCCCATCGAATTCGAAGATCGCTGTGATGTTTCGGTTCGTGATGGTAAACGACGTGTTGTCCGTCAGATCCGCACCGCCTCGGGGTGGAACTTGCAGGAGCAAGGTTCCGAAGATTTCCAAGCTTGTGCGGCCTTGGACTCCTGGTTGACCGAACAGGCCCACCGTAGGGGCATCGGCAACCGAGATCGAGTATTCGGTGGAGCCACCGATGATCACATTCCCGTTGCCGACGTGCTGAGGGGCAAGCCCCAGACCGGCAGCGGCGATCGCAGCAGCCAGTGCTTGGCCGATCTGAGCTTGGGTGTCCGTCGGGCTAAAGAGCACGGGGATATTGCCTGCGGCGACCACAGCATCGGTGGTGAATTCGAAGGTCGTCGTCGTGATCGATCCTGCGACATTTCGCGAGATCGTAATCTTTTGGCCGTCCTGAATGGTTCGCGCCACGCCGACAATGTTCAGTTCGGTACTGACCACATCGACTCGGCCTGCGTTGGGCAACGATAGGTGAACGACGTTTCCATTGACGACCGAGGAGCTGATTGCAAGGCTCGAGCCATCGATAGCCACTTGGGTAGCCACAGCGACATCGTTGTCCGAGTTGGCCTGAGAGATATCCACAAGCACATTTCCCGGTTGGGTCGTGCCATCGGAATCGTACTCGAAGACCACAGCGATTCTTCCGTCGGTGATGCTGAAGGTTTGTCCATCGGTGATACCACCGGGACGAGTACCCAGCGCGGGCACTCGCAAGCCGATGGTCGAATTGGGTTGTTGAATCGATGGAGCCGATTCGGTATCGACCGTCGTACCGATTGGGGCACCGATGAAGATGTTCCCATCGTCGGTGAGGCTTGCGACTACCCCAGGTATTTGGGGGTTGTTGATCGCAGCGAGCAACGACGAGACGACCTGTTGCTTGGTCGAGAGCGAGGTGAACTGAATCACTCTGGCCGCTGGGTTGATGATGTTCGAATTGCTATCGAACTCGAAGGCGTAGGATGTTCCCCCGCTGAAGATCGAGAATCGATCCCCATCGAGGATTCCGCCCGCACCGCCGCCTGCAAGGGGCAGGTTCAATTGCAGACCTTGTGGGATCTGCAGGCGATAACCGCTGTCGTATTCGAACGTCACGTTTCCGCCATTGGAGTCTTCGATGGTGAAGCTATCCCCATCATTGATTTGATCCCCGGCAGCGGCATCGACTACGAAGCGGTCCTTGTTGTTGATGTTGATGTCATAGACCTTGTTGTTTCTCCAAACACCGGCCAGAGGCTTGAGCACGATCTCATTGGTGGTGGTGTTGTAGGAGAAGGCATAGTCGATACCTTCGACCAGGAGCCGACCGTTTTCGGTGATGGTCACTACCGAGCCTGGGAGGCGATTGCCACCGGTTCGGCCGACAACCGAATCGTCGTTGATACCTGTTCCGCCGCCGAGGTTGGCCGTTTCGAAACCATCCTTGAGTTGGATTCGGAATTCAGGATAGACACCGCCGGTAAGCTGGATAATCGACTCGGTCTTGTCGCTGTCGACTTGCTGCGCATCGTTATCGATCGGCACGAGCGACACGGCGGTCGGTCCGATGAAGTCCGCTCGATCGACTGCACCACGGTCCTTGAACACGTTTGCACCCAGACCGCTCGGGGGAGCGATGTTCGGATCGTCGGCTCGGAAGATACCGTAGAAGTCGCGGTCGGGCGCCAGGATTGGGCTCGGTGCGACTCCAACTGCAGCTTTCACGCCCAGGAAGCCTTGTCGTTCTGGTAACGAGTTGATCGAGCTATCGATAATCTGAGAACCGCTTCCGGGTAGGAAGTTGTTTCCTGGGAAGTCGACCAAGAGTCGCTCGCTGTTTGCGGCGATGAAGTTAAAGTCCGTGCTGGTATTCGGAACATTCGTCGGGACAGCTTCGATGTTGCCCCAAGTCAAGTTCGAATCAGGTTTCGCTGGCTCGAAGTATTGATAGGTATTTCCGCCGACGATGACTGCCGAAGGACGAACTGAGGCCACATCACCAACAATCGTATTGGAGAAAGAGGGTGGTTCTTGTACGATCGGACTTTGGACATTGATGAAGGTATTGTTCATCAAGGTCGGCGTAGAGCCTGAAGAGACAGCGATGCCGCTCTCAGTAATGAGCTGGTTTGCATTGTTTCCGCCGGCTTGGCCGTTGATGCGACGCGAGAAACTTGAAGTGATCGAGTAGGCGTTTCGAACCACCACGAACTTCTCTGTCGTGCCATCACCTTGGGCGGTACCGAATGGACCCGACATGGTACGGTCGTGACCAAAGCCCAGGGCCATGTGGTTGCCACTGGGTGTGTTCCCTCGATCGAACGGCGAGCGGTCGTTGGTCCCATTGGCGGTTCTGTTCAAACCAGCTTCGAGCTGTGCCCCACGGATGTTGCCAGAGTTGATTCCAAGATCCGGCCCGGCGGTATTGCTTGCCGTTGGGTTGTATCCGTTGATACCCCCGAGGGCAACTGCCGAGACAGGAGCCAGAGGATTGGCAAACCCAAAAGCACCGTTTGAAAGGTTTTGAGCATTGCCCATACCGGCGTTATTGATGGCGGCTGCGATGGCGCGAGCCACGTCAGGAACGCGGTATTCAGGACCGATAAAGACAGGCACATTGGTACCGGAAACGGCCCCGGATCGTGTGAACTCGAAGGTTCTCGCGTTGTTGGTGGTGCCAACGAAGTCGGCGACCTGGCGGATGGTGAATGTTTCCCCATCGGCGTAGGAATTCACTTCGTCAACCGTGATGACAAACTGTTCGGGGCGAAGGACCTCGAGGGTCATCGTATAATCGCCGCTGGTCTCACCCCGGGATCGATCTGCGAACGAAAGCGGATCGTAAGAGGTATTTCCAGAAGCGCTAACCGCAGCGTAGTAAACACCTGGCGTTGTCGCAGTGAAATCGATGTAAGGGTCCGAACCGAGGGATTCCCCGGGGGCCGCGACATTATCGGCGGTGGTTGGATCGTTACCGTTGCTCACGATCTGAGCTACACCGTTTGCGTTGAATATCTTCAAAGCTGCGTTCAGCGACCCGGTGGAGTTGACATTGATCTTCACCCGCTCACCGATCTCGAGTTGGAATTTGTAGAGATCCACATCGGAGGAACCGGTCGATAGCGGATCAGCAGTCAGCGTACCATCGACCGAGTACTGCTGTGGATTGATGCCTACACCTTGGAATGTCTCCACGGCACCGGCGAGGGTATCATTGGTTTCCGAATCGAGGCGCACACCAGCCGACGCTGCTTGTCCGTCGTTCCCGATGAAGGTATTGTTGACTACACGAGCAAATGGTGATGCAGGGAATTCGCCAGCACGTTGGATCAGTATCGGAGCGTTTACCCCAACGATGTATTGAGGGCCTCGCACTACGAGAGTCGCCGATGGGTAGGTCCACGTAAGCGGGTCGTCCGGATCGACCACGAGCACAGGCGTTTGAGGTTCGATCCAAGTGGAAATTCTCTGGGTCGTACCGTTGGTGGTAAGTACGCTTCCATAGAATGAATCGCGGATGGCCTTGACCATTTCATCGGCGGCATAGCCCGAAGGTGTAAGTGGGGGACGCAAGTAATCGAGGCCGCCGTCCTCTCGATAGTAGATCGGGATAAAATCAGGAGCCCATCCGTTACCGCCAACGATGCCACTTCCGAAAAATGGGGCTCCGGTGGGCGCACCTGAGATGTCTTCAAATTCGAACCGAACCCGAGTGCGTGCCAAACCGACTTCTAGCCTACTGGGGCTCGCATCATCGAAGAAGAAGCCGGCGTGGGTACGTTCGGTATTGATGGCAGCCGTGTCTGCAAGACCGGGTCGAACGGTTAGTCTCCAAGTCGGCGTTTCGCCTTGGAGGTTCACTCCGCCGAGTCCAGATTCGTCGAAGATGTTGTTCATCACGACGATACCGGGGGTAACCCCTGCGCGCTCAGCGACCGATCCGGGAGCCACTCCAAAGGGAACCGTATTGGCCACTGGCAAGTTTCGTGTATAGGCACCACCGAGGGTCGGTGGCAGGGTCAGGTTCGTGATCCCAACCAAGGTCCGCGCTTGCTGTGCTCGTCCACTTGCATAGTACTTGTCGGCTGGAGCTGACCAGACGGCATAGTCACGGCTCTTGGTAATCACATTGTTCGAAACAATGAATTGCCCTTGGTTGCGGGCGATATTCTGATCGCTTGTACCATCGAAGCGTTGGATACCGGAGACGCCCGCGACGGTAAAGATATTCGACGCATCGATGACTTCGACGTTTCCGAACAGATCGATAATCCCATTGCCGTTGCCGCTGACAACCCGATTGCTGTCCGAGGCGCGAACATTGAGTTGCTTTTGTTGGAAAAGCTGATTGATGATGTCTCGGAATTTATCCCCGAGGCGAGCCGGGCTATCGGTAGCCGAATAGAGAATCGGGATGTTCCCGAAGTTGACCGCACCGGTGCGGGTAAACTCCAACGTCACACGGTTGGCTCCATCGGTCACATCGACGGTGCTTCGATCCGCAATGGTCAACCCAGGCAGGAACTCAACCGTGGTGCTGTAGGAACCACGGAAGTTTCTCGGGAGGGTTGTCAGTTGGTCACCACCGCGAATCTCCATTTGATAAACACCCGCCTTGGTCGAGAAGACTTCAGCATCGGTCACGATGACCTCGTAAGTTCCTCGTCGGAGTTCATCGGCGCCTAAGAAGCTCAGGAACGGGTCGCCCGTTCCGACCGACCCTCGGGTCAGATCCACCAAATCCGAACCAGACAATGGACCTGGCAGGTCATCGACAATTGCCGATCGGGTTCGGTTCGTCGGGTTGACAGGGATTCCAGGAGTGGTCGGGTCATTGTCTTCATCCAAGAGGACTTGGACATTGAGCCGCTTGCGGTTCAGACCATCGGCGTAATCAACGTCGATGATGACCGGGTAGGTCGCTGTAAAGCTTGGGGTTCGAACGTATTCACTTGCCAAATCCCCGACGGTGAATCGGAAACGATTGCTTCCACCGGTGAGCGTCCCAGCGACGCTGATCGCGCCTTTGTTGGTCAGGTGCAAGGGTCCAAGGTCGGTGATAAAATCGTTGGTCACGCCGTCGTACATCGCCGAGTTGGCTTCACCCGTCAGTGGCGAGTTGTTTGGCATTCCATTGATTTGGATGCCGTTGGTCGCATAGCGGATATCAGCGTACTGAACCGTCGAGCCACCGAACTCTTGTTGATCTCGCAAACGGATTTGGGCCGTGTAGGAACCAGAGGTGATCCCTGCTGCAGGATTGTCGATATTGGTGCTCTTGGAACGGACCCTAAAGAAGTAGGTGCTCGGTGCTCCTGGAAGACCCGGGAGCAAGACACGCAAACCTGCATCTTTCGAGTTGGTCGTCCCGTCTTCCTTGAGCAATCCCGAGGCGTTTCGACGGGCTGTCGAACGAGTCCTTTGGACGATAGGATTGACATGGTCGGGATTGATCGAGGGGTCCTTGAACAACAGCGACGGGTTGGTTTGCTCGGCGGTGCTATCATCGCTCCGAGCCAACAGGTCCCCATTGGCATTGAGGATCTCGATGACCGTATCGAGGCTCACTTGCGTGTAATCGACGTCGAACCAAACCTCGGTTCCAGCCGTTCCGCTGAAGCTGTAGAGGTCTTGGTCGGCCGATTCGCTCAATACACCTTGGATGGTAAACCCAAGGAAAAGATTCTCGTCCGTGGTGGAGGTATCTGGGGCCAAGGCACCGAGGAACTGTGCCGAGAGGACCGAGTCATTGATTCCGGGGGCGACTACCGTTCTGGATTCGGTTTCAATCACCGTCGCGACATTGCGATCGTTGCTGAACGAATCGAAGAGCAAGCTGCGCCAATCCCCGGTTCTTGGGATACTTGCGATCCCATCGTTGTTCGTATCGGTTTGCGGACGACCGTCGGGTTGCGTACCTGCACCGACGCCATCGTCGCGAAGGCTTGTCAGAACGACGGGGAAACCAGGCATACCGAGGACTTGCACCGTACCACCGACGCGATCGCTGATGCTCGAGAAGTTACCCGTTGCGATCAGTCCTGTGCCGCGTTCTTGGTCAAAGTTCGAACCTTGACCTTCCATTTTCACCACGAGCGATTCGTTGACGGCGCTCTGCAACCGGAGTCCTCCGACTTGCTGTAGGTTTCCAACGGTCACCGAATCGAACAGCACGTGCACGATATCGGTATCGTCCCAAACGCTATCGGTCGTCAGGTTGTTGCGTTGGAGGTCTCGGACGGCCAAGTTATCTTCATTGCGGTCGTTGGTCGCGGCATCGGCCCGTATTTCCAATCCGTTGATGCTGTTGTTGAAGAGGCGATTTCCTCGGAACAGCGGTCCACGGTTCCAATCGAGATTCTTATCGCGATCCACGTTTCCAGTTTGGCGACCGAGGTCTCCTCGCAACTGTGCATCCATCGAGTTTGCATCGATGGTGATGGCCGTCCCATTGTTGTTCTGGAACACGTTATTCAAAAAAATCGGCTGGGTGCCGCGTGCAAAGACCGTCGAGCCTCGGCTGTTGTTGTTGCCGAAAGGATAGTTCTCATTCGCAGGTCGACCCAAGCGGTCGATCGGGCCTTGGCCTCCCATCCCGTTGCCATTGTTTTCAAAGACCGTGTTTGCGAACCGCGCTGTGGCTTGCTGCAGCTCGACTGGGCTGAAGGCCTTGAAGGTACCTTCGAGGCGCGAGATGCCACCGGAGTAAGCGACAACCGAGTTGTCAAAACTCAGATTTGCACCTGGTGAGGCATAGATACCGCTCCAGTCCTGTTGACGAGCATCGCCCGCACCATTGAGACCGTTGTTGTTGGTATCGAATGTTCCACCTGCGCCGAAGCGATCGTCCTGCTTGCTGGTGAGCACGATTCGACCACCATCGACACCTTCGGCCAACATCTGGGTGCTGTGCCCAAGCTCGATCCTGGAACCTTCAAGCTTGGCGATTAGACCCGGGTCCATGACCAAGGATGCATCGAATCGCGGACGGATGTTTCCGGAGGTTTCCACGCTCAGGCTACCCGAGAGCGATGTGCCATTATCGACGAGGCTGCTGATGGCTGGATCTCGAAGATCCGCCACGAGGGTATATGGTCCAACACCACCGACACTGCTGCGGTAGACGCGACGTCCAGCGTATCCGGTTTGGACGCTTGGAAGCGAGGTTAGCCGGATCGAACGGTTCGCAGGAATTGCACCGATGGCGGCGGTGGTCGTCGCCGATCCTGTCGCGTTCGAAGCGAGACTTTCTCGACCCATCGCATCGACCATCACAACTCTATAGTTGAACGAGCCGATCGGCAGGGTGCCACCGGCGATCGCATTGACCCCGACGGAGCTGACGACAGGTCTATCTCGGAGCAACGTCGCAAGTGCATCGCTGGGGTCCGAGAGCAGTCCACCCCGATCCGTGTAGGTCGTCGAGGTGCCATCGAGTTCGGCGACCAAGCGGTATGCACCACCGACCGAATCGTTTCGGTAGAGCCGCCTGGAAACATACTCTCCAGAGACGCCGGGCAATCCGATGAATCGCACTGCGGTTTGTCCGCCCCCTAGCGTCAGGCGCTGTGTGGCTTCCGAGGGAGGTGTTTCGTAGCCGTTCTTGTCGACAAAGGTCAACTTGTACTGGTAATCCCCTGGATTCATGTTCCCGCCCAAGGACGGGGCAAGGGAGATCAAATTCGAAGGTGCAATCGTATTATCGAGCAGTCCTCCGCCTGGGTTACCCGATACAACGATGTTCTCCGAGATCACGTGGACAATATCGGTGTCGTTGAAGCGGCCAGGAACGGTCAGTTGTTTCAGTTCGCTTCCGGCCAGAGTCGAGACCTTGATGAACAAACCATTGATCGAGTTATTGATCAACAAGTTATCATGGATCTCAGGTCCTACGCGATCATAGTCGGGAGTAAAGGAACCCTTACGCTGGAACCGGTAATCGCTGAAGAGTGTTTCTTCGAAGCTATCGGGCGTGGCGCTCATGGCCGAGTCGGCACCTAGGGTGATCCGGTTGAAGGTCACCGTGGGGCGCATGTCGGCAATCTGGATGCTGTTGACGGTCTGCTGCACCGAATCGATCACGACCGAACTCGAACCGCCATAGCGGATGTCTGCGTAATTGACGTACTGACGGAAGATCCCTTCGTCCTCGAGGTCAAAGCGACCGACGGAGCGGTCCAGGTCCCTCTTGAAGACGAGTCCACCCCAATCGCCAGGTGCTGGCGTGGTGTTCGGGGGGTAGTTGTCCAAGCCGATCGACTGATCGAGCCAGGAGGTGAAAAAGACGCTACCTGAGATGTCCGAGCCGTCAGCGGCTCGAAGCGCATTGCCGCTTCGGTCAAGCAACTTCGGCGTACCAAGGACTTGGAGTGCACCGCCGCTGCGATCGACACCCAACGTCGAGCTTCCGACGCCGATGCGGCTGCGACGCATCTTGAAGACGGCACCTGCATCGACCATGACGCTCACGCCCTTGGGCACGTCCATGGTCGACCCATCCGAGAGGACCGATCCGGCCAGGACGCCAAAGCCGACCTCGTAAGCAAAGTTATCCGCAGCGGTTTCCAGTCGACCGTCGGCACCGCCATTTCCAACGATGCGAACGATATCTCCGGGAACGCTTGCCGCGAACGCGTTGGCAACTCCGATTCCCGAGATGTTATTGAAAGGTTTCGTGAGCGAACCATCCGCATTGGGGCCTGCGGACTTGTCGACGAAAATCGTCTTGCCCGATAGATCGATCGCCGTCAATCCATTGGACAGTTGGACCAAGCGTTCGCCGCGCAGCGTGATGCGGGCTCCGTTGGCCACCGCGGTGACACCCAACTCGGTTCGAGAATTGATCGCGTTGGCAAGCGAGCTTGCAAGATCCGCAGCGGTGCTGTTCGAATTGAAGATCACGGCAGTATTGCCGATGCCCACGAGTGGATCGAGGCTGAATTCAAAGCGTCGGACAGTACCGTTTCCGCCGGTGATCGTCACGATACGAGTATCCAGAGACGCATTTCCGCCGGAGTTAAATCGCATGACACGATCGACCGGTCGGGTCTCAAACCAGAAATTGTGGATACCGCCTGGGACTCCATCGCCATCGCCATCGAAAGCGACATTCAGATCGCTTGATCCATTGTCGACGTCTTGCAACGAGTCGGTACCATCGGTCTGAGCGCGGAAGGCAACCCTCAAGTCATAGCGACCTTGGGTACGTCCTCCGGTACCCGTCCCGGGCACCGAAGCATCGTATTTATCGTTGCCCGAGGAGGAGATCCCGATGAAGTACACTCCCGAATCGAGGTTCATTCGAATCAGGGAGTCTTTGCCGAAGTAGTCATCGTTTTGGGCGATGAGATTGACGTTACCGCCGGTGAGGATAATCGGCGAGTAAGTGATATCTCGATTGCCGATGCGCGTGGTCCGATCTCCCTTGAGCAAGTCGACCTTCACGAGGCTGCGAGCCGATGGGTCGTTGTCCAAAGCGCGGAGGAATTCCTCGAGGGTCGATTCGCTGCCGACCGTCGAGTTCAGGTCGATCGAGATCGCATTGGGGAATGTGTTGACGATCGGTTGGGCACCGACACCGCGGTTCGAGCGAGTGACGAAGACCAATAGATTGTTGCCTTGCT